>Ga0351906_1032_pt2 | contig 8103 bp, 5 predicted proteins | sample BONcelHT113001E5_FD_206866 | JGI IMG/M metagenome (GOLD analysis project Ga0351906, IMG submission 206866) | Enriched cells from coal bed in the Powder River Basin, Montana, United States - BONCAT cells T11 rep1 HSBNCT.T11.300.1.E5 ... | reverse complement strand
CACCACAAAACCACTTAATGACTGATTCTGTGGTGCACTGTAAAAGCTATCCCAGTTTTAAGCTATTTGATCCTGAATAAGCTTAAAAACCTTACTATGACTATATTTGATTTAGTTAAGAATGAGACAACACCCCTGTCCCTTTGCGTCCCTGTGTCTCATTCTCTTTTTTCTGATCTTTTAGGTCAAGGGAGGGTGAGGGAGCAACTGAATGAGTTTATGAGCTGTTATTCAGGTACAGCAAAAAAAAGCAATAGAAGGAAAATGTAAAATTGTTGCATCAATGGGTTAACGTGTTTATTGATGAAAATGGGGAATTTGCTCTTGCAAAAAACAAATAATGGTTTAAGATCTATCGCAATAAAGCATTGTGGTGGTAGTGAAATTATAAGTAGCAATATAGGTTCTGACAATTATGCAAGGTTTCTGTCTCCTCGACTCACTGGTCGAAACAAAAGAGGGAGCCTTAAGGGCTCCCTCAGAGAGCGAGAGATAGTGGAAGAACTCTATTCTTGTCCAGATTTATACAAAAAAACGTAACTTAACCATAAAAAAGGTGTTAGTATGATTTGTACTATAGCATTACTTAGTGCATGTTGCCATGTATAAATAGTACTTGCCAAGTTAACATCAAGCACATGGAATGTAAGATATCCAAATCCTTGAACAAGTAGAAATACTAGTAGTAATACCCCAAACCAAGCCCAACGTAATCCTAGCGTTAGTTGTGCGCTGCGTTGAAAGATAGCCTTCGAAGATAACTCTGGGTGTTCCACCACAATGCAACTCACCCAAAGATAAGTTGTGCTTACGATAAATCCTGGGATAATCAACGCAATAAAACCTAGAGCGGTAAAGACCACAAGGATCAATGTTATCCAGACATATTTCAAAAAATCCCGAAAGGAAGACCAAGTCATTTTTCTTAATGTAATTTGATGATCATGCTCATAGGCATAGATACTTACTTTAATGAAGATTAACGAAATATAAGCACTTAATAGCAGGAACACAAAAGGATACATCATTTCCTTAATAAACCATTGGAATCTGGGAAGAGTTTCCCACATTACAACAATGCTTTTGAATGGAGTTGAATAATAGTAGGGTTTACTGAGATGATGTACAGATTGTAGAAACGTTTGTATGAATACTAATCCATAAATTAGCAAGAAATTTTTCTTGATGGTTTTCCAAGTAAACCTTAAGGCTTTCTTTAGATCTAGTTTTTTCATCATTTACCTCAATTTTCTTTCTATTCCTTCTTGTTTTTACATCGAAGATACTGTACCCAACAACCTAATTTCCATGATGAGACGATAAGTCCGCAAGTACCAATACATGCAACATAAGCTAAAGCTAAGTATGGTGGTATACCGTTACATGTATGTGTGCATTGATCCCAATAAGCATCAGCGCTTCTTATGCAATCCGAATAGGACCACTCACAATCTGAATTACTCAGGTAATTATCCCCGCAATCCTTGCCAAAATTATCAGAGACGACGCCAGGTTTTACTCGAGCTCCCTCAATGGAAATATCCACACTGCCCCAATTGTCTCCATTGGTGGATCCTCCAATATTGGGGGGTTGTCTTGGAGGGAGAATGATATCTTTTCCTATGGCAGTAGAGGCAGTAATATTGATACCTCCTACAATTCCATCTTCCAGATTAATTAATTCCAGATTTTGGGGATTCCAACTTTGGATGAGTCTTCCGGTATGCAGGTCATACTGAAAGCTGGCTTTGGGATTGGCATTGGCATCGGTGATTAAAGCAGTATTTCCCATACCATCGTAATGAAAGTAAAGCTCTTAAGGAGCAGATCCTACAGCTTGATAGGTCATGGAAAGGATTCTACCTCGGGGATCGGTGCTGAAGTTTTGAGTTAGGGTAGTTCCAAGTCCAGGGATGCTTTTGCTGGCATATTCCAGTCCCTGAGGACCCCAGACATAAGACCAGGTGCTTTGTTGTAAACCATCCAGACTGTAGATGGAGGTTTTAAGGTTGTTTTCATTGTCATAAGCCAGAGTATAGCTATGGACAGTTGGCTGGGAAGTAGTGTACTGAATCGATGCTACTTTGTCTCGAGCAGTCCAACCAAAAACCATGGCACTGGCATCGGGATAGCTTATGCTTTGCAGTTTTCCTTCCCCATCATAGCTGTAAGCTTCACTGCCCTGTTGATTGGGATAGGTGACCGAATCCAGAGAGCCATTGCTGTTGTAGTCCAGGGAATAGCTTCCTTTATCGGAAAGATTGATGCTATTTAAACGTCCAATGCTTTGATCATAGCCATAAGTCACGGTGCGATTGTCACTACTGCGAGTGAGTGTACTTAACCGACTGGAGCCGTCATAGCTAAGGGAGTAACTATCGGTGAGAGGAGGATTAGCTCCTGCCACGACAAAGCTGCTATAGCTGGTGACTTGCTGAGTTCCGTTAAAGCCGGGATCAGATTGCAGGAGTAGGATCTGGGTATTCGTTTGACGCACTACCAGATCGTTCATGAGCTTTTCGTTCCAGGTTTGAGTCAGGGTGGTATTGTTGGGATTCACCATGCTTTGGAGTTCTCCGGCACTGCTCCAGGAATAAGAAAAGCTTTGATTGTTTTTGGAGCTGACGGTGAGATTGCTGAGTAAATGCCTTGGGGTATAGCTGAAGGCATAGGAGCTGATATATTGGTTTCCACTCATGCTGGAAGGTAATCCCAGGCGGGTGGAACCCTGAAGACCGGTATAAGCAAAGCCTACCGTACCTCCATCGCTTTCCCAGGAGGTGAGATTGCCGTTGTTGTTGTAAGCATAGGCTTTGCCATTGTGGGTAGCGATATGACCGTCGGGAGTATAGGTGAAACTGCCTTCGGTAGGATGAGAAGTCACCCGTCCCAGGATATCGTAAGAGTAAGAACCTTTGTCGTCAGAAAGCAGATCTCCTCGGACATTGTAGGTATATTCAATGGTTCCCTGGACAGGATCGTCTTTTTCGATGAGTCGGCCAATCCAATCGTAGGTGTAGGAAGTAATGCCTTCGCCATCGACCTCTACTTCGGTGACTCGACTATTGAGATCGTAGGTAAAGCTAGCACTTTTTCCAAAGGGATCGGTCAGGGTGCCCCGTCTTCCAAAGGCATCATAAGTAGAGCTTGTTTCCTGGTTCAGGTGATTGGTGAAAGTGAGTAGCTTGCCAGAATCGTCAAAGGTGTAGCTACTGCTTTGATTCATGGTGTTGGTAGTTTCGGAAGGAAGGGGACGATAGGGAGCGATACTGGGAAAAATGGGAATAGCAGGTATTTGGGGAGGCAATCCAGGATAACAACCATCTCCAGGGGGAAGCAGTCCAGGTAAAGAAGGGGGTATTAATCCAGGAAATATCGGCGATGGATTGGGATCAAAGGGATAGGTAATATCGCTTTTGCAGCCATTTTCATTGGTAGCTTCTTCGGTAGCGCCATTCTCATTGTAAACGATGCCTGTGGTGGTACTATTCACACTATCAGTGGTACCAATCAAAAGATGGAGGACATTGAAGCTATGGGTGACTTCACTGAGTTTTCGTCCTGAAGCGCTGAGACCTTCCCACGTGGTAATGACATCGGCTAAACCTGAAGTCTTGTAGCTGAATTCGGTCTCATTGCCTCCAAAATCAATCATGCTGGTCAGGGCTTTGGTGAAGGCACTGTAGCTGTAGCTCATGCCTTTAGTGCCCCCTGTCGTGGGAACGGTGACGGTGGAGACAAAGCCTTCGGGCGTATAGCTGACTTCCGTGGTTTGACTTAAAGGATCGGTGATATGGGAGGGTTGGCAGGAGCTGTTTTGATCGTTGTATTGATAGCTGGTCGTGGCCCAGACACTGGAAGTGACTTTCTCCCGTTGCTGAGTCAGGAGTCCCTCCAAATCGTTGCTGGGAGAGTAGGTCCATTCCTTTTCATAGGAAGTACCTCCCTGGGAGGGGGGAGGAGCGATCATACTGACGATATGCCCTACATTGTCATAGCTGAGGGTGGTTTCCTTGTTGTAGGCATCTTTAAGGCTATTGCGCCAGCCTTGATTAGTATAGCCGTAGCTTTGCGCCAGAAGGATGCTGTTTTCTTCCTGCCAGACTTGGGTAGGGTAGCCTTCGCTGTTAAAGCCATAGTGATAGTCTCGGGCTTCGCCATCGGTAAAGGTGGTGACCAGGTCAAAGCCCTGGACACTGTTGTCATAGCTGAGACCCGTCGTAATAGAGGCAGGATCAGTCCAGCTTTGAAACCAATCGTCAAAGCTTCCACTGCTGTAGTAGGAAAGGCTATATTCCTGGCCTAATAAATCTTCATGCGTAGTTAGAAAGCCGGTACCCTGGGTATCATAGCCAAAGAGGAGGGAAGGAGGACTCTGTTCCTCGGAGGGAGGAGTAATAGAAAGAAGATAAGCTCCACTTTGATCGTAGTTTAATTCCCAGACTTGACCGGAAGGATCTTCAATGTTTTCGAGTTGACTCTGGAGATTCCAGCTCAGGGTGATACTGCGACCACTGAGGCTGTCTTCCAGACTTACGGGGCGACCATTATCGTAGCCCACTTCCAGAGATCCAGTGGTGCATTTATCCTGGATTTCGATGAGTTTGCCATTGCTATCGTAGATAATACTTCCCTGTCCGAGGGGAGTGATCACTATGTTTCCATTGCCCAGGACTTCCGCTTTTCCAGCAAAGCCATAGGGATTGTCATAAGAAGAACTTAAGGCGTTCCAGGTAAAGACGAGTTGTTGTCCATCGGGAGTGAGCCAGGTGATATCCAGCGTTTGTTGATCGATGGCCACCGCAGTATGGAGGGACGTCATCCAGCCATTGCCTAGACCAACATTGACTGCAGCATTGCGATGATGATATAGAAGAGAAATGCTTAAAGGCAGGGGAGTGCCTGGTAAGTTGATCGGCTGAACCATGACCATGGCATTTCCCGTATTCATATTGACTGCTAAATTGCTCCAGTGGGTGGTGGGCATCGCAAGGATATTTTCTTCCGTTCCGTGCATACCAGCCAGAGGATCTCCTTGATCCAGGAGGGTTAAAGGATAGAAGCGACTGCTATAGTAGGTAGGCGAGCCCAGCATTTGAGCGAAAGAAGAAGGAACGGAAACAAGAAAGATCAGCACCAATGAAAGTACTGAGGCTAGACAGCGAGAGACAAGCGAGGAGGAGCGACTACTCTCTCTCTCTCTCTCTCTCTCTCTCGAAAAGGAAGCGACAGCACTACGAACTAAACTTGAATGCATAAAATCTCCTTTCATTAAACAAAATTATATCTTGAAATGTCATAAATACCAGAAAAAATGAGGAGATATAAAAAAAGCATAGTAGCCCTGAAGCTTTGGGTAGTTCCGTTTTGTACCTATTCAACATGATGCAAAATGAGCTCATGATAACACTGTACTCCATGCTTAGCATTTCCTTAGTCTTCAGTTTAATAAATATTGATCATATGTCAAATCAAAAGAGAAAAGAGTTTAAATATTAGTATAGATATGTTAACAGGACATCGGAGAAGCCTATAAGCGAGATATTGATAAGCCTTTGTGAGTAGAAGAATGAGACAACACCCCCGTCCCTCGTACAATAGATACCAAAAGCTATGGGCTTTACCCTAAAGGGAGTAGAATCATAGCATAATATCATAAAGGGTAGGTGAGGAGTGCGTTAGTTTGGGTAGATCGTCGTCCCTAGTAAGCGATGCAGTTGCATCAGCTTGTGAGTCAGATGGATCGCCCTTTCTAAGTTTGAATAGTATCATAAGCGGAAGATAAGCCTTCCAGCTTGAGCTATTACGAGGGTAAACGTCAAAGAAAGGGCTAACCCACCTCTTCAAGCTCTTCTCCTATTCCTAGGAGGCGTACGTATGGATTATTATATGGGCATTGACGTATCAAAGCAAACTTTAAGTTTGTTCGATGGAAAAGAAGATGGTATCGTGGCCAATACGCCCAAACTAGAAGAGTTCCAATCGTATTTGCAAGAAAGCTACGGAAAACGCTGGAAGAAGGTTCGACTGATTTATGAACCCACCGGACCTTATGCCTATGCGCTTCGTCGCTTTGCTGCTGGGCAGGGGATGAAAGTTTTTGTGCTTAATCCCAAGCAGAGTGCTCACTTTAAGAAAGCCTTGGGACTTCGTTCCAAAACCGATGTGATGGATGCCAGGATGTTGTACCGCTTCAAGGACTTACTGAAGGAAGAGGAAGCCAAGGTGCCCACCATCGATTCGACGACTGCTCGCTTATCCTCTTATTTAAAGACCTATGCCTTGATCCAGAAAGTGCGTAAGATCGTTGGCAGTCATCTGTATGCTCATGGCTATGATGAGCATTTTCCAGCTCCCTTGGCGCAAGCGATGCAAGCCGAAGCCTCCAGTCTTCAACAACTGGAAACAGCTTTAGTAGAAGCTCTGAAGACCTTTGCAGAAACGACCGAGGAACTTCGGGAAGATTTTGCTCTTCTGCAAAGCATTCCCGGAGTGGGCACCCTCTCGGCTGCCGTCCTCTTAGAGCTCTTTCGACGGTATCCTCCCACGAACCGATCCAGGATCGTAGCCTTGGCGGGATTGGATCCCACCCGAAAAGAATCGGGTACTTCAGTTCATGGGCGAAGTCGCATCAGCAAAGCAGGATCAGACCTGCTCCGCCGTATCTTATATTTTTCCTGTTTGAGTGCAGTTCGGAGCAATGATCGACTTCAAGCTTTTTATGGTCATCTCTTGGAGGAACACAAACCTAAGAAGGTGGCCCTGATTGCCTGTATGAAAAAAATGATCCTCATTGCTCATCAGATCTATACTAAGAAAGAAGGCTATCGACCCATGGTTTTAAATTAATCCTATTTTATACTTGACATGAACCATAGTATCTGACTCATGCTTTGGATTTAATCAAGTAAAATTGAGCACCAAACTCCACGACCAAGAGATAATGATGCTATTGAAAAACATATGATATAAGATACAATTTAGCTATGAAGCCCCAAATTAGAAGAACAATTTGGATCATAGGCGGTACAGTGCTGGTTTTCACTTTAATGACTGTTATGTCATGGTTTTTGTTACCAAGACCCACCACAGATCCCCAAAAGGATACAAAGAGCAAGGGAAAGATTATAGTAGAGAAACCGATCTTCGAAGACGATGAGGGATCCAGATATAGAAATGAGCAGGATCGGCAAAAAGTGGAACGTATTTTTGCAAACATCAAGCTCGTAGCCTATGCTCCGCAAGAAACTCCTACAAAAACACATGCTCCTTCCGATAGGGGTCAGAAATCTGACCAATTGACCGTTACCGATCATTTGTATCGCAGAAAAATCGTTTTGAAAACTACAGGAAATCCTACCTCCTTGAGAGATTTTCCGATATGTATCGATCTGGATACCCAACAATGGATCGAAGAAGCCAAGTTGTCCATGATTAGCGAAAACCTTTATTTTACCGACCAGGATGGCATCACCCCGCTTCCCTTTCATATTGCTCATGGTTATGGCAAAAAAGCCACCCGCATATGGCTAAGCATACCCGAGCTTCCTGCGTGGACGACGCAAAAAGAAATCTATTGCTACTATAGCAGGTCTTCGGATTATCCAGGCTTTAAGCAAATTCCAGCTTTCCCACCACAGGAAAACTATTACGGCTGGTATGTTTTGGATGAGTTAAAAGATAAACATGTCGCTGATTTGTCGGGGAATATAAATCCTGCAGAATTAGTACTTTCTACCTATGAATACCCTTGGTGGAGTAATTATTTTTATGAAGATAAATCCTATATCCTTTTTAATGATTACAAAAAATGGTGGAAGCATGATAGCAGTAAGGGAGTTTACCTTACTGTCCCTGGGAAAAATCTTCAAGCATTATCCCAAAAAGGTGCTGTGGAGTTCTGGTTCAAGCCCTATTATATTACCGAGTCCATCACTCAGCATTTTATGACCGATACAGGTCAGCATATCATGATAGGTATGCTTCCCGATCGATCCATCTTTCTCCAGTTGGGATCCCGTCAAAACCGAATCATATGGGATACTTTTATTCACCAGGGCACGTGGTATCATCTCCAACTTAGTTGGGATTTTGCAAAAAAGC
>Ga0351906_1232_pt2 | contig 8120 bp, 9 predicted proteins | sample BONcelHT113001E5_FD_206866 | JGI IMG/M metagenome (GOLD analysis project Ga0351906, IMG submission 206866) | Enriched cells from coal bed in the Powder River Basin, Montana, United States - BONCAT cells T11 rep1 HSBNCT.T11.300.1.E5 ... | reverse complement strand
TAAGAGTAGACGGTACAAATGGAAATATTGAAATCAGAAAAAGCGTGACATTGCGCCGAGTAAAATAATCTAAAACAGACGAGTCAATCAAGGGCTCCGGGAAGCTGGGAAACCGCCTTCTTGGGACTGCCGGATCAGGGATTGCCCTGATGCCGGATATCCCGCTCTCAGCAGTTATTAAAATCTTCTCTTCTATTCCTTTTCTTGCCTTCAAAATCTAAACAATTTTATCAATATTCGTAAATTTCATATCAATCTCTGTTATCTGAATTTTACGATTCTTGATCCATCGTCTGAAATGACATTCGTAGGTTTTTGTATTTGAGATATGACCAAAGATGAGGGTGTGCCGATATAGCAGAAAAATTCTTTGAAATTATAAAAGAAACACTGGCAAGGGATGAAGATGTAAGCATATCTGGATTCGGTAAGTTTACTATAAAACAGAAACGGGCCAGAAAAGGGAGAAATCCGCAAACAGGCCTGGAGACGGAGATAACGGCAAGAAAAGTTTTATTTTTCAGTATGTTATTCCGCAATGCTCCACGAATTCAGCATTGTCTTTGCAATGCCTAAAAAATTATCATATTGTGTTATTGGGGATGTGTAAAACCAGGTATGGAATACCTCTCCCTTTGGTCTCGGAAGCACAACAATCCACTGCCTGAACATTTCTTCATCTTTCCGATATTGAGCAACAAATTGCTTCCCCATAAGATTTACATTTCCTTTTGAATAAGGAAAAGGTTCTATCCCGGATCTTTTTAATTCTTTCGTGGTTGACAATTGGCCTATTAAGTCGCCTATTACGGCATCCACATCCTGGTACTTTCCTATCTCCTGCAACGGATGCTTTCCTCGTAAAATATTATTATACAAAGGCTTTGGCGGGATATTTTCTGTAGCAGGAATACTGTATGGAGCTTGTCCGGTACTGAACATATCATATGCTTTTATAAACAATAGAAAGACGGATATCGCTACCAGAGAAACAAAAAATAATTTAATAACTCCCCTTATTTTCCACAGTATCTCACGAAGAGATATATCTCTTTAAGAGGATTTTGGGGAATTACGGTTTTCCTCGTTTCAATACGGTAATATCATACTCATCTCTATAATGACCAGTTTTTATAGCTTGTTTCTCATGATTCTGTTTTCTATGTCCACATTGCTTGCTGATGATAAAATACTCAAATTCATTTTTTACTAATTAAAACCATGTTACCTTCCTTACATGATAAACAAAAACTGTTACTTGTGGCAGACCATTTTTTTGTTTTGTAAGTTCCGGGAGATTAGCTTGAAGCTGAGCATTTGATTTTGCCGCATTTATCACACGTATAAACATAGCTTGTATCGGCTCCAAATGCCGGGCATTTTATATACCATATCCTCCTTATAAGATTTCTTATTTATTGTAGCAAATTGTAATAGAAGAGATGAAAATAATTTTCTTTTTTGCCACTCTATAAACCCTTATATAACGGTACAGTATACAATGTGAAAATAAGGGCATCCGTAACATGCAGATATTCCAAAGAATATGTAACTGGAGATATCAAGGGCTTACCTTGTCAGTCAACACCATAACACCTGTAATTTCAAGGACATTCATAGTGCCACTTAAATAGGCAATATGGTATAATATTAAATGATTCCTTTATGTTGCAGATCGTATTTCACGACTATTAAACAGCATATAAACAATGTAATGTGGAAAAGTATTGGTAAAGGTAATGATTTTGAAGGAGGAAAACTGGAGGGATAAACCTCTTATTCCAACTCTAAATCAAGGATGAAATGATTCAGCCCGCTGTAGCTTGCGAGGCAATCAAAGCGGAGAGGAAGAAGCGATCCTCCTCTGCGGGAGAACAGGCGTTGGCGTATGATAATAGTGTATAGAGGAGTTGATGACGAAGGCAACGATGATAGCTCTTTGATTTAGGAATGGAATAAATAATCTGTAAATCCAAGCCATTGATTGTTTTATCAATTTTAAGCACAATTCTATTATTTTGGGTGACACCTTTATTGGTTGTCAATCTGACAACACAGTTTTCAATGGATAATAAAAATCAGGACTAAGTATTAATGTCTGGCTTAGCATGAACCTGTTGAAAATCACAGAGTAATTAACCAAAATAAATTCGATATAATTATTCGTAAAAAGTGTTTCCTATCGGCGGTAGATAGATATTTAAGTATCTAACGATGTTCCCTTCAATTACATTCACGTTTCAACATTTTAAAAGCGTCCGGGTTGGCACAATCTGGCATTAACATCTTCAAGCGAACCCTTGAAGGGACCGGCAGATTCCAGCTTAATCGATGTCAGAGCTGCAGCGAACCGGAGAGATTCTTCAATGGAATGATCCAGCCTGCACGCCAGATACGCTCCCATAACGGTGTCGCCACGACCCATTCTCCCCTGGTTGCTCCTATTATTAAATTCTGCCAATACGGTTCTACCCTTGCTTTTAACCATCACTCCATTTGAAGATGTTATCACGGTCTCGGAACTCCCCCAGTCCTCCAGAATATCGGCTTGATCTTGCAGAACCTCAGTACCGGTAAGTATCTTTGCCTCCACAGCATCAAGCTTCACAAAATCAGCCATGCCCAGGATTTCTTTTTTATCCGGAACATCCTCAATATAAAGGGCGCCTGTCTTGCTGTCAGCCTGGAACATAAAAGCCTGCATATCCACTGACAAACGGAATCCGCGTGCTTTCAGTGCGTGCATAAACTCCAGCGGAAATTCGTGAATGTGCCATCCGGCAAGGTGAATCAGGCACGGTTCAATAGGAGGCATGTCATTTATAACAAAATGTTCTCCGCCTTTTACGAGAAAAACTTGCCTTTCATCGACTTTTGCAGTTGGAAATACAACACGGTATCGGGGGGTTTCTCGACGCTGCATGAAGAGATCAATACCGGCCTCTTTGAGCAGTTCCACAAGGTTGGCTTCGTTTTCGGAAACTCTTGTTACCATACCAATTCTTTTTAAAAAGCAGGAAGCTGCTGCCACACAAAAAAAGACCGGACCGCCGGATTCGACGGAAGAAGGTCCATCAAAAGGAACAACCTTATATGTACCTAAATAACCCACAAATACAATGTCGTAATGACTCATTTCCACCTTCTCTACAATTTGGGGTTGCCAGTGGACCGACTACGTACTCGCTTTGTGTAACACATATTGATATTTTTCGCTATCGAAAATAGAGTAAACAGTATTTTCGCTTATTGGAAAGGAGCCGAACGTATAATTTTCGGATGAAGACTCTGAGAGAGGCTTTTCTTGCGGGTCAATCTGCCGACATAGTTTTTTTTAAATAAAACAATTGAAAAAACCTGAATAAAAGTAGTTGAATAAAGCATTAAATTAAACTTTGCGGTTCATAAAAGTACATAAGAAGCAATGTATTATGCAGGGAGAGCAATGGTCTGTCAAAATTGGCAGATCCTCTTCTACCGGTGGCAAAAAAATGTTACCGTATATACACTCCCTACCCTGCCGATCACGCAAAAAGGAGGACAAAGCAGATGGCTCATATAAGTTTTAGCGATATTGAAGATGCTTTTCTTTTTGTCGGCTCAGCATCTTATTGTGAACACTCAGCTTTTCTCAACATTGAAACAGGTCAGATATTCTATCGATCTGAGATGGGTGACCTTGATGAGGTGGATGAAGACAACATGGACTGGGACAACACCATCGAAATTCCCCACAAAAACAATCTTGGCCTTGGCAAATCTCTCGTGTTTGACTTTATGGAAAAGAACCTGTCCGACGATTATAACCTGGTACGAGATATGTTCAGACGACGTGGCGCTTACAGTAATTTCAAGGATTTCCTTTCATCAAAGGGAATGCTTGAAGCCTGGTATCAGTTTGAAAATGAACGAGAACAGGAAGCGCTTCGACTTTGGTGTGAAGAAAATGAACTATCTCTGTTGGATTAACAATTATAATTATTTTCCTGCCTGATAATGTAATTGTAAAAGAGGTGGGGACGTTTGCAGTATTCCCTTCCTCACCTATCGGTATTTGAAAAAGAGGTTGACGATATAACCATTTATGCGTAGAATGAAGAATTGAGGTGAATAAAATGGCTATTAAAAACGACACTATAGAAAAGATAAGAAAACAGCGTGACTATCTTTCTTCAGAATTTGGCGTTGAGAAGATTGGTCTCTTTGGTTCTGTCGCTACGGGAGCCGATAACGATAACAGCGATATTGACCTCATTGTAGAGCTCAGCAGGCCCATGGGGCTCAAATTTATCAGGCTTGTCGAATACCTTTAGGGAATTCTGGGAAGAAAAGTGGATCTTCTAACGCAGGATGGTCTTGAAAATATACGCGTAAAGAAGGTCGCAGATGACATCCGAAGCACCCTGACATATGTCTAAAAGAAACAACCAGGAACTCCTTCAAGATATGATTGAATGTGCTCATCGCATCCGGTCATTATTGAACGGATAGGATATGAAGATTACAGTCTTAAACCTGTCAGCTAAAATATAATGGATGATGCGGTGAACTCATGGTAAGAATCAAATCAGTAGAACCTTTAGTTGGTTATAAACTTAAAATTGAATTGTCAAACGGCAAAAAAGGTGTGTTTGATGTCTCTCCATATATAGACAAAGGTGTTTTTAACGAGTTAAAGGAACAATCATATTTTCGTTCTGTCAGACCTGCTTTTGGAGGTATCATGTGGCCTCATGAACAAGATTTCAGTGCAGATACCGTGGAATATGAACTACAAGAAATTTCATAATGACATTGTCAGGATTAATCGGCATATCCGTTAAAATCTCATAAGTCGGCAACCCATAAAATTAAATACGCCATAGTCAGGTTTTTTTTCAGAAAAATACCTGACTAATGCAAATCCAAGAAACTATTGGAGTAAGCAGTAATTGAATGCTATATTTAAGATTATGAAGTAAATGAGTAAAAGGAGATATTAGATATGGAGACTTTAAAACAGGAAGCAATTAAAGTAATTTCAAGCCTGCCTGAATCAGCAAACATTGATGACATTATGTATGAACTTTATGTAATTGACAAGATCAATAAGGGCAGAGCAGCAGCAAAATACGGGGATTCTATTTCTATTGAAGAATTAAAAAAAGAGATACAATCGTGGTAGGGTGGACAAAACCGGCAAAACTCGACTTAAAACAAATCCATGATTACATCGCAAGGGATTCGAGATATTATGCAGAAAGAGTCTCACTGGAAATCGTGGAAAAGTCAGAAATATTGACACTCATTTCCTGATGCGGGGAGAATTGTTCCTGAAATAGGGAGCCCCAATATCAGAGAGCTATTCCTTTACTCATACCGTCTTATTTATGAGATATTTCCCGACAAAATCGAAATTCTCGCATTGATTCACGGCAAACGTAACTTTATGAAAGAATTTGTAATTACGTCAAAATAATAAAATACTTTGGAGAATTCCATATGGAAGTTGAGGTAAGTATATTTCCTTGCTTTTATGGATGTCTATAATCTCCCCTTCATAAGCCATAATACCCAATACAATATCAAAACAGTATCGTCCTACCATGACACATCGATATAATACCGTAGTATGATTTGAACTTTGGTAAGTTTTTTAAGTCAATCCGTATAAACCGTCTTCCATATTTGCTTTACGAGGATATTATCATTTGCTAACACATTGTTAGCAAATATTTTCTGGAGGTTGGGAGCGGCACATTGGAATATTTCCAACCAGCGGCAGGGAGATATTTATAATTCGGATATCCCTATTTGCGGAAACTGTTTCCGCAAATTATAAATCATCTGCAAACCCAAGCCAGTGTTTGTTTTATCAATTCTCAGCAACAGCTTCTTTATCCTGAGAGAGACTTTTCTCGGAAGTCTACCTGCCATTATAATTTTCGATAAAAAAAACCTGGAAAGTAGCAAAGTACAAATTTGTTATTTCAGGTCCCGATCCCCGATATTTTAAATTATCCCCAATCGCTTAACTTGTGGTCAGTTTCAAAGCCGATAACAACAAAAGAATTTTTCTCTCGATACCCGTGACAGCGTATTTTTTCTGATGCCCTGAACTTGTATGTTTTTATACCTTGGTAGCCTCTTGCAATACCTCCATCATATTCCTTGTAATCAAGTCCTTTATCGGCATATATCTGATCCCATGTCAGCTCTTCAAATTTCCTGAATGTGTCAATAAAAAGAGATTGTTCGGCAGACTGAACCCCAGAGAAGCCCATCTTCTCATCAACCTTAGTAAAATCAAGTTTGCCTCCTGAAAACCGAGATTTCAGATATAATTCAAAAGAAATTGTATTATTAGCCCAAAGATATTCCGTAAGTCTACCCGAACAAGTCAGATTCAATAAAGGAACATTGCTTTCATTCCTCATTATATTCAACGGGTCTGAAGACGCTGATGATGCAACAAAAGAAACAACAACATTGTCTCGCTCGCAAGCCTCAGCGGGCGAACTGCCCCATATATCAACCCCATCCAAAAAGTATGTGAAATCAGGGTTTTGTTTGCTGTCGGTATCCCAGAATGGCTCTTTGGTAAGATCAGCGATAGCTGATTTCAAACGACGAACTTCGTCGGATGTTCGAAATGCTTTATTGATGAGAAAAGAGTACAAAGTGTTGGACGGCGTGATTTTATTGTCCCACACATCGCCTTTTTTGAGCAGCTGCGTAGTAAATAACTGCATTTCTTTCAGTACACCTACAAAAGGAAGAAGACCGTTTTTGACAAAAGCATCTTGATCGGAGAATTGACCTGTCAATGAAAGTTCGTTAAAGAGTATCTGCAAGTCACAGCCCCAGAATCTGATCAAGGTCATCATCAAACTGGTCAAAAAGTCCCTTGGGGTGTTGCGTCACGACGCGGCCATGCTCATTGATAACAATGGCCGTATTTTTCGAAAGCGCATTTTCGTCAAGTTGAAAGAAGTGGACCGCTACATCGGTATGGGCGATTTCCTTTTTTACAATGGATTTTCGGATACCATTAAACACATGGTCGCTATGAGTTTCAAGTACAACCTGAATGCCTGCATTGGCGGCGAAGCAAAGAAACTCCGTAAGATCAGATTGAGCCTTGGGATGCAGGTGGATTTCCGGATTTTCAATTACAACAATATCGTCGGGATTTGCGCTAAGACATGAGACAAGCACTCCGATGGCGAAGCTAACCCCTGAACCCATGTGATAGGGACGGACAGGTTTACCATTTTCAAGAGATAATTCCACCGATAGACTATTGCTAAGTCCAAGGTCTTGGATTTTATTGTTGATTCCAAAAAGCTTCCCCAGCCAGTAATTGACTTGATACTCAAGCGTTATGCTTGCTGTGTCGACAATAAGTGAAGGCGCAACTTCTTGCTTGCGGTTTTTGTACAAAAAATCGATAATAAATTCCGCTTTGTTCCCGAGGAAATTCACTCGATCAAAATTTTTAGGGTATGAATCCTCTGGGCCGATCCGGTTTGCAGGCAGATAATATACATGTCTTTCCTCTAAACTTAGGTGTTTTTGTATTGTAGCTGATTCACTGGTGAATGTAACGGCGACATCATTTCTATCGTCGTCGGCTGAGCAAAACTCTGCCTGAAAAATTTCTTTTCCATTTACAGCTCCCACTCGGAAAGTACGTGCATTAATCCGATGATTACGGCATTCATCAAAAGTACCCAAACGAAGCCACATTCCATTAAGCGGAGAAGATGAATTTTTTAATGCATTATTGCAAAGCAGAAGAAACGCCTGGATTGCAGAAGACTTACCCGATGAATTGGTCCCGGAAAAAATATTGATTCGCCGCAAAGTTATTTCGACTGTGTCGAAACATTTGAACCCATGTATGCGAAGTGCTTCAAGCATTTCGTATCTCCTTAATGATTTCTTCTACAATATCAAATCGTTTATAGACACTAATATTACTGTCCACAATATATTCTGTGCTGTGAGTAAAGCTCACATTGGAAAGAAGTCTTATAAACTCACTTTTTATAATTTCATGTTTTTCTTCTATCAGATCGATCAATTCAATTATCAGATAACTTACTGTTTCAAATAGTGCCATGTCAATTGGCCGCCGC
>Ga0351906_1282_pt1 | contig 8297 bp, 5 predicted proteins | sample BONcelHT113001E5_FD_206866 | JGI IMG/M metagenome (GOLD analysis project Ga0351906, IMG submission 206866) | Enriched cells from coal bed in the Powder River Basin, Montana, United States - BONCAT cells T11 rep1 HSBNCT.T11.300.1.E5 ... | reverse complement strand
CGAATTTGCTGGCATTGCCTGACGGCGACCTGCTCTGCACCTGGTTTGCCGGTACACAGGAAGGAATCCCGGATATTTCAATTTATCTGTCCCGCCTGAAATCCGGCGCCACAGAATGGTCAGCGCCAATCAAGATTTCGGATGATCCGGGTCGTTCGGAGCAAAACCCTGTGCTTAACCGACTGCCGGACGGATCGCTGTGGCTTTTCTGGACTGCCCAGGTGTCCGGCAATCAGGATACGGCCATCGTTCGACGTCGCATTTCGTTCGACAATGGCATGAACTGGGGACCGATCGAAGTATTGTTTGACAGGCCCGGAACTTTCGTCCGCCAGCCGCTGACTGTCCTGGCAACCGGCGAATGGCTGCTGCCGGTTTTTTATTGCAAAAACAGGCCCGGCCAGAAATGGGTGGGAGACGAAGACACCAGCGCAGTGAAGATTTCCCGTGATGAAGGCAAGACATGGCAGGAGCAGCCTGTACCGGACAGCACCGGCTGTGTCCACATGAACATTGTTGATATGAAGGATGGCAGTTTGGTAGCATTTTTCCGCAGCCGCTGGGCAGATCAAATATACCGGAGCCAATCAGCCGACCGGGGAGAAAATTGGACCCCGCCGCAACCGACAGAACTTCCCAACAATAATTCATCGATTCAGTGTGTCCGCCTGGCGGACGGAAACCTGGCAATGGCATTCAATGACAGAAATGCGCAGGGTTGTTCTGAACGAAGGCTGTCCCTGTACGACGATATAGGCGACAATGAAAACCTTGCCCCGCCGACAGTTCAATGCGGGTCAACTGCAGAGAAAAAGACCGCTTTCTGGGGAGTTCCCCGGGCGCCGATGACCGTCGCCATATCGGAGGATGCCGGAGTGACCTGGCCATTTCGTCAGGACCTCGATACCGGGGACGGCTACTGCATGACCAACAATTCCAAACAAGGACTGAACAGGGAATATTCCTATCCTTCAGTTATTCAGACCCCGGACGGAGTCATCCATATCGCCTACACCTATTTCCGGCAGAAAATCAAGTATGTTGCCGTGACCAAAGCCTGGATAATCAGCGGGAGTGCAGAACGGTGAATGGAATATTGAGCGGACAGATCGCCGTCGTTACAGGTGCCAGCAGAGGAATTGGCCGGGCGATAGCTTTAACTTTGGCACAGCAGGGAGCCGACCTGGTCGTGAATGGAAACCAGGTTGACCTTTTGAACAACCTGGCTGCCGAAGTGAAGACAGAGGGACGAATTTGCCTGGTTCAGCCGGGGGACGTGTCGGATCCGGAAACCGCAACCAAGATTGCCAGGACAGTCATTGAGGGTTTTGGCCGGGCGGACATTCTGGTCAACAATGCCGGGATCAATATGCGCACCCCTTCCCTGGAGATGAAACTGGAAGACTGGCGGCGGGTAATCGACATCAATCTGAATGGAACTCTGTATTGTTGTCTGGCATTGTTGCCTTACATGGTCGAACAGAAATTTGGCCGGATTGTCAACGTATCGTCCACCACGGCTAAAACGCCGCACAAGAATGCGGCGCCCTCATACGGCGCGTCCAAGGCAGGGGTTAATTATCTGACTCAACATCTGGCGCTGGAAATGGCCAGGCATGGTATCCGTGTCAATGCAGTCTGTCCGGGACCGATTGAAACCGATATGACAACTCAGTGGACCGCTGAATATCGCGAACGGGTCCTGGCAGGAGTGCCGCTCGGCAAGCTGGGGTCAGCCCGGAATGTTGCAGATGTGGTATTGTTTCTCGCATCCGACATGTCCGAGTTCATCACCGGGGAATTGATCAATGCCAACGGGGGAACTTATATGAACTGAGCAGGGCAAGTTGAGATCAAGGCAAGGAACCAGGCTGATTTCGAACCAACGGGAAGAATTTTTGACAAATATTAAAATGGGAGGTATTGTAATGAAACTCAAATTATCCGGCAAACTGCTCCAACTACTGACACTGGTACTGGTGGTGGCCCTTATCGCCGGTTGCGGCGCAAAACCGGCCGCGCCGCCAGCCGCCAAACCTGCGGCGGACAAGCCTGCCGCTTCAACCCAAATCCCGCCGGGACCGCTGAAATTTGCCACCCAGAGCTTGGGAACATCCATGTACGTTTATGCCTCCACAATGGGTCAACTCGTAACACCAGTGCTGCCCCAGGGATATACCATCAACGTCCAGACTACATCGCCCGGCGGAGTGGCTGCACCCTATCTGATCGCGGAGAAAAAAGCCGAGCTCGCGCTGGGGAATGCCGCACCCGCGAAATGGGCCATCGACGGCACGATGCTCAACCGACCGCCGGTTAAAGGCGTAACGGCTTTGGTAGGCGGGCTTGATGCTCCGGTAATGCTCGTCGTGTTTACGGATGCATTTGTTAAGAAAACCGGGATCAAAAACATGGAAGAACTCGTCGCCAAGAAGCACCCCGTGAAAATTGCCATAAAAGCAGTTGGCGCCTTGGGGGAAATGGCCTGCAAAGAAGTCCTGGATACTTTCGGCGTGAAATATGAAACCATCAAAACGTGGGGAGGTTCCGTCACCCATACCGGGGCGCCCCAGGTCACCAACCTGCTCCGGGATGGCCAGGCCGATATCACGATCGACCATGTTGGCGTCGGCCAGGCGGCGATTTCCGAGCTTGCCATGACAAGCAATATCCATTTCATTCAACTTTCAGATGATACGATCAAGAAACTGAATGCCAAAGGCTGGAATACGGTAACGATGCCGGCCAATACATGGAAAGGCCAGACCAACAACATCAAGACCCTGAGCAGCGGAGTGGTTTTGCTGGCCAGCGCCGACCTTCCGGACGCCGTTGCCTACGCCATCACAAAAAAACTGTGTGAAAGCAAAACAGAACTGGGCGCAGCCTATGCTGCGATGAAGGAATTCGACCCGGCCACTGCCTGGACACCTTTGAAAAATGGAGCTCCCTTGCACCCCGGCGCTGCAAAGTATTACAAAGAAAAAGGCTACATGAAGTAATCTACTGTTGAAAAACGGCAAGATAGGAGAATTATCGATGAAATTGGCGGCAGAGCCCAAAAAGATTATTGCAGGGGCGATCGCGGTCTGTTGGATCCTGTACCAACTGTATCTGGCGTTGATATCCCCTTTGCATCCGTTGCTGCAGAATCCGCTGCACCTGATGTTCGCTTTGGGCATCGTCTTTGTCTATTATCCGACGGGACCGCGATGGTGGCGGCTGATTGATGGGCTAGCCGGCGGGATCATCATGTTCATCGGCTATTATTACGTCACTGAAACGGAAAGGATTCAGACAAGGATCCACTACGTCGACGATCCGACGCAGCTTGATGTTGTGGTGATGTTCCTGCTGATTGCGGTTCTGCTCGAAGCGGTCCGGCGGACATTGGGTCTTAACCTGCTGTTTTTCATCGTGTTCTTTATCACTTATGCCGGATTGGGCCAATATTTTCCCGGCTGGATGAAGTTCCAGGGTATTGACCTGATGCAATTTACTGAGCTGATGACAATGGGACCGGATGGCATCATGGGAATTCCCTTGTCGACTTCAGCAGATTTTCTATTCTTCTTCATTATGTTCGGTGCGTTTTTTGCCGAGGCCGGCGGCGGAAAGTTGCTGATCGATATCGGTCTGAAATTCAGCAATGCCCGGTCGGGCGGACCGGCCAAAGCCGCCGTGATAAGCAGTGGACTGATGGGGATGATCAGCGGCAGCGCAGTGGCAAATGTCACTACGACCGGAGTCCTGACCATCCCCATGATGAAAAAAGCCGGTTATACGCCGGAGCAGGCCGCCGCGGTGGAGGCGATCGCCTCCACGGGCGGCCAGATCATGCCGCCCATCATGGGAGTCGGTGCCTTCATCATGGCGGAGATGCTGGGAATCAAATACACCTCGATTGCTTTGGCTGCCATCATCCCCGCGCTTGCATACTATTTTTCCATTTTTCTGTTGGTCGACTTCATTGCCAAACGAAAGAATATCGTGTCTACCGAGGCGGCGATTGCATTTGAAGTGGGGCCGATTTTACCCCGGTTATATCTGCTGATCCCTGCCGTCATCGTCGTCTATTATATCCTGAGCGGCTCCTCGCTGATGCGGGCGGCACTGCTTGGCATATCCGGCGTGATCATCGTCAATTTTTTCAACCGGACCAGCGGACTGAGTTTTTCCGAGTTGTACAATTGCGCGGTGCAGGGCGCCAAACAGGCCGCTTCGATCGCGTTGCCGACGGCGGCTTGCGGGATCATCATCGGGATCGTCATTCAATCGGGCCTGGCGACCAAGTTGTCCGGAGTGATGATCGCCGTGGGCGGCAACAACCTGCTGATTGCCTTATTGCTGGCAATGTCCGGCTGCATGCTGCTGGGGATGGCATTGCCAACGGTGGCGGCCTACCTGGTTTCAGTAGTGTTGTTTGTTCCCACATTGATCAAACTGGGGATAGCGCCTTTGCCGGCCAATATGTTCGTTTTCTATTTCGGCATTATCGCACAGATTACCCCGCCGGTTTGTCTGGCCTCGTTCACCGCAGCCGGGATCGCCGGGGCAAATTCGTGGAAAACGGGCTGGTTGGCTTTTGCGTATTGCCTGGTTGCTTTTCTGGTTCCCTTCGTGTTTGTGTACCATCCTTCAATTCTCCTGATTGGAACAGTCTATGAAATCGTTGTCAATTCAGCCGTATTAGCGGTGGGAACTTACTTTTTGGCGGCAGCGCTGGCGGGATACCTGCTCGTTCCGTTATATACAGTCTGGGAGCGTCTGCTCTTGCTGGCGATTGCCATCTTGATCATCACCCCGGAGCTGGTTTCTTCCGTCATTGGTATCGGTGGAGGCGTCTGCTTCCTGGGCATTAAATATTATGGCAAGAAGAAAGCTTTATCAAACTTATAATTGGCTGTTGCTGATAAAATCGGATAATTGGCATCCAATCTTTGCAAGGTCAGAGCAGGAGTGATCAGCTTCTGCTCTTTCTACAATGACTCGTGGGGCAGTTCCCAAAACTCATGGCTCGTTGAATAATAAAATGACGAAATTTGCAGAGAGACGAAACTCCATCCTGCAGGGTAATGATAGTGAATTTACCGAATTCTAAAATCGTCGTCGGGGAGGCGTAGTGAATGAGTTCCTTGAAGATTGGCCTGGTCGGCATTGGCGGTTTCGGTCAGGTGTTGCTGAAATATATCAGCAGGCTCCAACAGGAAAAAAGACTGATACTGGAAGCCGCATGTGACATCCAGCTCGATAAGCACATTGTGAATATCAGACAGGAACCATTTTCGGAAATTCGGACTTACCGGGAATATGAAGCATTCCTGAACGCCGAGCAGCAACTCGATGCCATCATTATTGCCACGCCGATCCCTTTGCACGTCGAAATGGGAATCCGGGCGATGGAGTCTGGTTTCAACGTGATGCTGGAAAAACCTCCCGCACTTACGTTTCAGGATATTGACCGGATGATTGAAGTGCATCGGCGGACAGGAAAAATATTTGGCGTAGGGTTCCAGCACACTTCAGAAACCAGTTTCATCAAATTCTGTGAAGAGATCAAACAAGGGCGAATCGGCAAAATCAGGGCGATCACTGCGACCGGACTCTGGAAGCGGACCCACGGATATTTCACCCGATCTCCCTGGGTTGGCAAGCTGATGGTTGAAGGCCGGTATGTCCTGGACGGTACGATAAACAATCCATTCTCCCATTTGTTGATGAATTGCCTTGTCCTTGCCGGACTGGAATCCGGAGCCGAGGTTCTGCCGCTGTCGGTTCAGGCTGAACTGTACCGGGCGAATGCGATTGAAGGAGAAGACACGTCCTGTTTGCGTGCCGTCATGGATAATGGACTGGAAATTTTTTTCTGCACAAGCATCTGTGCCCGGGAGAACGCGATTCCTTGCATCAAGGTCTATGGCGATGAAGGATGGGTCTGCTGGGACTATGACGGATGGATCCGTTACGGCAAAGCCGGGGCTGTGACCTGTCAGGATGAATTCAAAATTGACTGTGACCGGCGCTATGACCATCTGTTGAACTTTGTGCAATATCTGAGACAGGAAACGCCGCATTTGTCCTGCAGCCTGGAAGCGACAAGAAAATTTGTACTGACTGCGAATCTGGCTTTTGAATCGGCTGGCCTGAGCATCCCTGTCGCCGGCAGATTCGTGGAAATGAAGAATGCGAGCGGACAGCCCATTGATGAATTGAAGGCTGCCGATGATTATTTGTGCATAAAAGGAATTGAACAGATTCTTGAACAGTCGTTTACGTCCCGGAAAATGTTCTCTGAACTGGAAGTCGAGTGGGCGGAAAAGAGAAACCCTGTATTTGCTGCAGGCTATCAAGGGTTCAAACTTTTCAGATAGCCATTACCAGAATCTTAATAACCTATAATAGTGCTGTCCTTTATGAAACAGCAATGCCGGAAACCTCAGAGTTTTCCGGCATTGCTGCTTCATAAAGGACAGCTGGAAATTATAGTTTCCTATAATATATAAGAAAACCGGGATTTGCGCACTTCCGGCAGAAGATCGACTCAAGCCAGGCCCGTTCTGATCATTTGGCGTCAGTTGCCGTTGAAAAATATAGTTTTCGGCTGGTTTTCGAGTTTTCGCTTTTGCTTCCGAGCGCATGCGTGGATTCCACAAACCAGTAATAGTTCTTGCCGGGCAGAAGAATTCCGGCTGGAATCTGCAGCGAAGATGAGTTTACCTGTGCCGTCAGCACCGGGACGCGGAAGTTTGAGCGCTGTTCAGCCAGAGTCAGTCGGGAATCCTGGCCATAATAAACATAAAGGCAAGTGAGTTCGCCCACGACCTGATATTTTAGTTCCGGCGTCAGGGTTTTCAGAACGGGGCCTGGAGTTTCGACCGAGCCCACACTGACGGCTGCGGGGGAAGGGAAGTGAGAATCCCACCCTGCGGCTGAAGCGGTTCCGCCGGATAAAGCAAGCAGGGCCAGCGCGAGAAAGATTATCGGTAATCGTCTCATAAAAGTTTGTCGCCTCTTATTCACAGAATTATTAAGGCATCCCCCGTGCAGGTTTCTGTTGACCTGAATGCCAGGGTAACTTTTCCGCAAGTATTTTCAATTTGCTTGCGGCCGGTTACTTGCCGATGGGGTTCGCTACTTTTCCCAGGAACAGGATCGAACCGGTTTCATTGTGGCGGATCATAAACAGGAACGGCCGGTCTGCCTTGAACTCGGGTTTGTGCATCATGGACTTGGTGCCCATGATGACGGCGGTGGCTGCAGCGGCTTCACTGCCCTCTTCGTTCACTTCGATGATGGCCTTGTGAACCACTTTGGTGATATATAAGTCTTTGCGTCCGGACATGCCGGAGAAGTCGGCCGGCGGCAGGTCAAACGCATCGCTCATGCCCAGTTTGGCCAAGGTGTCGCTCAGTTCATATTGGGTTTCAAATTTAAACTTCGGCAGAAACACGTCGACATCCTGTTTGACTACTTTTCCCACCCACTCGTTTAGACGATTGGAGTCGAGCGCCTGATCAAACGCAGCCGAGTTCTCTTTCGGCAACAGTACAATCATCGACAGCTCGTCGCCGGCATAGGGAAGTTCCAGCACTTTGACGGCGTCAGTCTCAGCAAAACGAAAATTTCCGCTTTGTCGCATCATCGGCACATCTACGGTTTGATCCGGCTGGATATGGAACGGCGCCGGCCGGGTCATTTCCGGCTTAAATTTTGCCGCCCAGTCTCCCTTGAAGTATATTGCGTTGGTGAGCACCAACCGGGTCAAGGGAGTCAGAGACCCCTGAGCCAGCAGGTCCTTGATCTTGTCGGCTGTTTTATCTTCCACCCAACGGTTGATGATGCCGCGGCTGGCTTCGGTCTGTCCGGCAAAATCGACAGTGTTGAAGCCGCCTTCATAATGTTTTTTCACCAAGGCCAGAAATTCCGGCTGGAACGCGTAACCCTGCTGACCCCACAGCGCATTCGATATTTCCAGACGGTAACTTTTGCTGTCCGATTTCAACGTCGCCGCCAAATCGCCAAAAGCAGCGTGTTGATCCGCAGGCGCGAGACGGAAATGCAGTGTGTCCGCCATTTGTTTCGCCGTATTTTCTCTGGCGCCGGCATAAGTCATCGATAGCGCCGTGGAAATGCTGAACGGTGAAAAGAAAACATTGCCGGGTTGGTCCGCACCACTGAATTTTTTGTACAAGTCCACCGCGAATTCGGAGTTTCCGTAGACAACCGCCCTCAAATTCGGGTTGTCTTTCTTCGGTATGGCCGCTGTCGCGCTGGAAAATAAGCCGGGCATGAACTGC
>Ga0351906_1269_pt1 | contig 8740 bp, 3 predicted proteins | sample BONcelHT113001E5_FD_206866 | JGI IMG/M metagenome (GOLD analysis project Ga0351906, IMG submission 206866) | Enriched cells from coal bed in the Powder River Basin, Montana, United States - BONCAT cells T11 rep1 HSBNCT.T11.300.1.E5 ... | reverse complement strand
GCAATCTGTTGTGTTGTCCATGTTAGATGCTTCAGGCTCGCCTGGAGCGCCTTGAGGGATTGAGCGATAGCCAGATTTGTCCTTGGCGGGTCACGACTGATATCTCCACGTGCCAGGTGATGACCGATTTCAGCCATACCGTTGTATTCGGAAATAAATTTATTGGCATATGTTATGACCTGTTTTATTTCGTTATCAGGGTAATTTCCTGGCATCTCAATAGGTACAGGCTTTTTGCCCTTGAGAATTAGATAAAATACTTCGGTTATTTTATCTAAATAATGTTCTTCGACCTCAATCACAATGTCAATTCCTTATTATGCTTCGGGTTTTATGTCAAACCGGCACACTCTGTCGCCTGAACACCAGCAATCTACTTCTTTTACATCGAATCTTTTTCCTGAAAACTCCAGAAGAAGTCCACTGATAAATCCTTCATCGTAAGTGCAAATATTTTCGTTGCATACCGGCAGGCCTGAACAGTCAAGGTCTTCGGCCACGGTGAGTGTGAATTTCATGTTATCAAAATCGGCTTTTTCTATCCTTAAAATTCCAATTTTTAATGCAGCAAGAAGATCCTGCAATTCTTTGACAAAGGCATTGAAATCTGTTTTCTGGGTAATTAAAGCCTTGAACAGTTCCCTCCCTGCCTGTTCGCCGGCCTTGAAGAAAAGGCGATCAGCAGTTTCTGTATCAAATTCCTGTATAATGGCATCCCTAAGGGTAAACTGCATGAGCCGGTATACATTTACATCCATAGTTGCGCCGAGATTGGGCCGCCCTGCGCCAACATCTCCAAGCATACTCCATTCAAACATCGATTCATCTCTTTCTTCTTTAAACATAATCTCCTCCTCTTTTTTTTATAATACTGACATATGATTGGATGATTAGAGGGCTGGAGGGTTAGAAGGTTAGAGGATTAGCCAACTTTCCAATCATCCAATCATCCAACCTTCCAATCATCTTTTTTGCCTTGTTAAGCAACAATTTTATATTTATTTTCCTCGCCCAATTTCTCAAGAAGAGCATTTATCTCTTCCTTGAGTTTAATCATACGCTCTTCCCTGTCGATGGTCAGGCGGCTGAATCGTTCCAGTTCCTCCATACGTTCTTTCAACTCCTCATCAAGACGTTTCCGCTCCGAGATATCTTCACGTACTGAAATAAAGTAAGTGATATCACCGGCCTCATTCCGTACCGCTGATATAGATGCCTGTTCCCAGTATAAATCACCGCTTTTTTTCTTGTTGCAAACCTCACCGTGCCATTCTTTTCCGCTTAAAATTGTGTTCCATAGATTTTCATAAAATTTATTATCATGAAACCCTGATTTAAGTATTCGCGGGGTTTTACTCAGGGCTTCCCCAGCATTATACCCTGTCAATTGCTCAAATTTGGGATTTACATATTCAATAAGGCCGGATCTGTCAGTAATCATAACAGATGACGGGCTCTGCTCAACAGCGCTAGATAATACCTTAAGCTGCTCGCTTGATTCACGCACTTTTTCTAATGCCTCTCTGGCACGTTCCCGCTCTTTCTCAGCATCCTGCATCATGCTCAGAGCTACTCGTCTGGCTTGTTTCATTTCTTCGGTTCGCGACTGGACCCTCTGTTCCAGTGTTTCATTAAGGAGATGCAATTCTTTTTCAGCTCTTTTAAGTTCGGTTATATCAAATATTGTGGCCCGGCTCATTATAAAATTGTTGTCTTTATCCTTTATCAACGTTGAATTTAGTAGTACAGGAAAAACAGTATTGTCCTTGCGGATCATCTCATACTCAATGTCTTTGATCCAACCTTGTTCGTTTAGCTTCCTTAAATTGACGGCATATTCAGGAAGTTTATCTGCTGTGAGTAGATCACTGAATTTTATTATTCCCACAATTTCATCACGTTTGTATCCCAGCCATGTCAGTTCTGTATCATTAATATTCACAAATGTACCATCAGGGCTCAATGAATGATATCCGCAGGGTGCATGATTATAGAGATCGGCAACTTCCTGTGAATATTTCAATAATGCCTCTTCCGCCTCTTTGTGGGCTGTGATATCCTTTACTATACCTTCAAAATAAAGAATTTTCCCGGTTGAGTCTTTTACGGCACGGGCATTTAAAGAAGCCCATATAATGGCACCGTCTTTTTTACGAAGTTGTACTTCAAAATTTTCTACTTTCCCATCCTTTTCCAATACATCTTTATAGCGGATTCTGTCTTCGGGATTTACATACAATTGTTTACCAGCGTCTGTAACTGATTTTATCATATCTTCAGGCGAGTCATACCCTTGCATCGAGGCAAGCGCGGGATTTATGCTTATAAAATATCCCTCAGGAGCAACCTGAAACATGCCCTCAACAGCGTTCTCAAAAATATTCCGGTACTTCTTCTCTGATAATTGAAGGTGCTCTTCGATCCGGTTCCGTTCGCTCTCGCTTCTCATAACCCTACGTGACCCTGCCGCAAGGACCCCCAATCCGATAAGCCACAGCAGTCCATGGGCTATCGCGCGCCATAGGATATCCTTCCGCGCAATAGCCTTGAAAACATCCATGGGTATAGAAATACTGATACCGCCGCGGATTTCTCCTTCACGGTACCCTTGAGAAGCGTGGCATTTCAGGCAGGATTTTTCCGTTATAAGAGGCGCCATATAGCGCATGTATATTTTGTCGTTGATCTTTTCAACGGAACTGAATTCCTTCCTTCCCTCATTAAATAACTGAAGAGCCCTTGCTTCCCATGCATCGGGTTTATTCTCGGGACGGATCGGATTCAGACTTGTAATATGTCCCAGTACACCCAAATCCTTTTGCATTAATTCGTATACCTGTCGTGTCATATAAGCAGGATTTACCATGGTAAGGCGCTTTCCGTTTTTTGTGACAACATCGCGCTCGGGAACAGTAAGATAGGGGTTGGGAGGAGTGTATTCTGTTGCAGGGACATAGACAATACCTTGCATGGCATTCCACCGGCGGTATGCGATATCTTTTTTGAAGGAATTTTTTGCTTCAATAAGCGCCATTTCATATGAGCGCTTATTGGGCCGGTATGTATTCCATGCGGCTGATGCGGCTATGACGATTGTCCATATTACTGCAAGAGCCCAGACAAAGACCATAATACTGGTGGCGTTTTTCTTTTGTTGTGCGGGGTTTTTCATTTTAAACCCCCCTTGCCTTTATCAATTAATGTCTCGGACGATTCATCCCAGACTGGGGGATAAGCCGGAGGCTTGCCTAATTTGGTACATAATGCGTTAATTTCCTCTTTAAGTTCAATTACCCTTGATTCACGCCCTATCATAACCTTATTGAACTCTTCCAGTTCCCCTGCGCGTTCTTCCAGTTCTTTTGTTCTCTCTGTAATAATTGTTTCTAGACCTGTCTGATATTCTGCCAGTTGAGCCCTTGCCTGAACAGCATCCTCAGCAAGACTTAGTGCTGCTTCACGCTCTTGAGCCACTCTCTCCTTAGAGGCCTCTGCTTCGGCAATTTCCAGAGAGAGCAAAGATACAAACCTTGCAAACCCTTGCAAAAACCCTAATATATCAGGGAGCTTTCTTTCATCAATAACAGGAACATCACCGACGGCGGCAAAGTATTCCGTCTCATTGAAATCAAATTCTTCAGCTTGTTTTTTAAAAAAAGTCATGTCAGGCATTTCAGAGAAAAACTGCCCGATAAAAACATTAGCCACATGCTCACCGGCAATTATTATGGGAGAGGCTGCATCAATGAGCCCGTTCTTGCATCTATAAATGGTATATTCTTTACCGGCCTCTAAATTCTGTGCCAGTTCCGTATCACTTTCAAGGCAACGTTTACATGTGCCATCATTTTGTCTGTGAAAGTCAGTGCAGAGACGCTGCCAGCGTGAAGCTACGAGCACTTTGCCTTCCAGGTCTATGATTGCTGATGCTACATTTACGGCGCTGCAAAAATTATCCATCAGTGCTTTTACATGCTCTGTCTGAAGGTTTTCACTGAAAGCTTTGGTTATTGCCCCGGTCTTTTCGTTGAGACTCCCCACTGTCTGTGGTTCTATTATCGGCTCTTCGGCAGTTGATTTATAGGCAGGCTCCTTGCCTGATGCAAGCAGGAATTCGTTTATTTGCCCCTTAAGTTCGATTACGCGTTTTTCGCGGTCCAAGGCAAGCCTGTTAAAACGTTCAATTTCCAGGACCTTCCTTCGAAGATCTTCCTGGGCCAGTTCCATTGCCTGCCTGGCTTGCTCGGCTCGCATGGCTGCTTCTTCGGCTACTTCTTTTTCTACTTTCATAGAATCAATTCGTTTCCTTTCTGTAATGTCCCGGAAACTTACTACTGAACCTATGACCTCATTGTTTTTATAAATTGGTGTTGCAGAATATTCGACAGGGATCATGGTTTCGTCATTTCTCCAGAATACCTCCGTATCTATACCGTGTAGTTTTTCTCCCCTGAGGGCAGCCACTATGCGGCATGTTTCGGCAGGATAGGGAGCGCCGTCGGCATGAGAGTGATGGAACATGCCGTGAAAGTTTTTGCCGGTAATTTGCTCTTCGTTGTATCCGAGCATTTCACATGCGGAGGGGTTTATAAAGGTAACATATCCGTCTGTATCCATCCCGAAGATGCCTTCATCGGTAGATTCAAGTATCATGTGAATCCGTTCTTCAGCAATCTCACGTTCCTCCCGCTCCCGGGCAATCCTCAAGGTGGTTGCAACGGATTCTGAGGCCTTCTCAAGCCATTTAGACTGCCTCTCCGAAATGGGTTCGATAAGACATAACTCCACAACACCAACAAGGATACCGCTCGACTTCAAGGGGTGGGTGAGTACCTGGACGGGTTGCGCATTGCCTATGCCAAACTGTATCCAGAACGATTTGTCTGTCGGCGCAGTGATTATGGGTTCCCCCTTAAGGGCGCATTTACCGATTGTACCTTCCCCGGGACTGAAGGAGCCTGGAAGATCCATATCCGTTGGCAAAGCATAGGAAGCTTGAAGGTAGAGTCTCCCTGCTGCTCCAGGCACAAACAGCGCTCCTCTTGGCGCCTTAAAAAAAATAACCATTGTGTCAAGAGTAAATTTTGCAGCCTCCGACATATTTTGCGCACTTTGAAGGAGAATGTTGAGATTTGAGAGGGTTGAATCCAGATTTGCCTGTTCTTCCAACGCGAATGAATGAAGGCGGAGTTCTTCTGTACGGTCTATAATACGTTTTTCGAGATCAATATTTGCTGTCTCAATTTCTTTTCGCAGTCTAATCTGTTCTGCCATGTCTTCCCTTGTGCGACGGGAGAACAAAAAACCTATTAAAACCAGAAAGAGCAGGGTAACAATTCGTAAAGCAAAAAAAACATTCTCAATTTTTTTAATATATCTTTCTGCATTGTCGAGTTCCTCATTGATTCTTGCATCTGCGATACGTGTCTGGATAGCATAGGTTTGTTTTGCTTCGTTATATTCTTTGCTGAACAGGACAACACCTGCATCTTCCCATTTTCCCTCTTTCATTAATTTTATAGATTTATCTTCAATTGATGCAAGTTTGTCATTTGCTTCCTTGATGGCAGAAATTGCTTTAACAACATCTTTGTTTTTAGATATTTCCGTAATCTGTTTAATTGCTTTTTCAAGTTCTGCCAGCTTGGAATCATACAAAATAGATTGTTTAAAATCACGGTTAATAACAGCCGTAAAGAGTGCATTAGTCAATTCAGAATCGAGTCTCGCAATTTTTTCAATGTTAATCCTCAGTTTGAGATGGTTTTTTTGAGCATTCCTGAATGCAAAATCCATATAATAACCAATGGATGCAGTAAGAAATAAAATTCCTACGGCTATATAAAGTGATACAGCATTGTTTAAAAATCTCTTTAGTATCTGAGAATGATTTTTTTTATCATGAATATCAATCATCCGATCATCCCTTGTTTGTTTCTGACAATGCCGTTCTGCATATCTCTTCCGCCTCTTCTATTACCGGGGCTCACGTCGCCCCCTCCACCAGCAAAGCTGTCGGAGCCTCCCCTTCTCGCTCGCTGTGCGAGCTATTTACTGCTTGTATCATTTGTCAATGCCCTTCTGCATATCTCTTCCGCCTCTTCAAATTCAAAGTTCTCAATAGCCCTGCCTACGGCTTTAAGATCTGAGGCAGAGATAGCGGCAGATAAATCATCACGGTTGTTCTCAAAGAGTTCACCTGCATCGGAGTCGGAATTGGAAAGAAGGACAATCAGTTTTTCAAGGACAGCCCTTCCTTTAACAGAATCACCCGAAGGAGTTGCGTCAGAGGTCTCTCTTGCAACCCCTAATGCATCGCTTAAGGATCTGACCATTACTGAGAGGACTTCGTCGAGAGCTTTCAATTTCGCATCCAGGATTTCCGGGGATTCCTTATTCCGGATGGCAGCCTCTACAGCAGCAGCTTTCTCCTGAACAACGGTTGCTCCTATATTCCCGGATACTCCTTTAGCGGTGTGGGCCAACCGCTCCGCTGTTCCGTAGTCGTTGCTGGCAAGACTCTGACGTATACGGGCAAGTGTATGCCCCTGATCCTCAATGAATTTTCTCAGCAAGCTCATATACAACTTTTTCTTACCCATGACCCGCTTTAATCCGAGCCCTGTATCGAGACCGGAAATAAGGGGCAGATCGTCCTGTATGGCAGAGTCGGGTTCTTTCTTTTCTATCTCTTTTTCCGGTATCGCAGAAGTTTCCTGAACCCTCTCAGTTTGGCGGGGACTCACCCACTTCAATAATTTATTGAAAAGTTCATCGGCGTCAATGGGCTTTCCGATATGGTCGTTCATGCCTGCCGTATAGCACTTCTCGATATCAGCGGCCATCACGTTAGCAGTCATGGCTATAATCGGGAGGTACTTAAAACCTTCCTTCTTTCGGATCTCTATGGTGGCTGTAACACCGTCCATTACAGGCATCTGCATATCCATGAGTACTACGTCATAGGTATGTTTATCAAGCATCTCCAGGGATTTCTGACCATCTTCAGCAATGTCAACCTTGAATCCGGCATCTGTTAAGAGTTCGGAGGCAAGCTGCTGGTTGAACTCATTATCCTCTACAAGGAGAACGGATGTACCCTTTATTGCAGCAAGATTTTCCATTACCGGACTCGCCTTTTGATTTTCCCCGGATACCCTGACGAGTTCTCCGCCAAGCACCTGGACCATGGTATCGAACATCGTTGAAGCGCTAACAGGTTTAATCAGCACATCTTCCAATCCTGCCATTGCCGCTTCCTTCAAAACCTCCTCGCGGCCATAGGCCGTGACCATGATCATGTGCGGCAGAGGGCTGATGGGTAGCCCCCTGATAGCTCGGGCTGTTTCGATGCCGTCCATTCCGGGCATTCTCCAGTCGAGCAATACAACCTCATGAGGCATACCTGCTTGAGCAGCAGAACTTATTTCTTCCAGCGCCGCCTTGCCGGAACCGACATCCTTTACTATGAAGGTCATACTGGTCAGCAGTTCGGAGAGGACGATACGGCTCATCTTATTGTCATCAACTACCAGTACCCGGCGATCCCGCAAGTCAGGTTCTGGAACAAACTTTCTTTCCTTGGCAATGCCTTTACCGAGGCGTGCTGTAAACCAGAAGGTACTGCCTTTGCCGTAATCGCTTTCAACTCCCACATCGCCGCCCATAAGGTTGGCAAGATTTTTTGAGATGGCCAGTCCCAGCCCGGTGCCTCCGTATTTTCGGGATGTGGATGTATCAGCCTGCTGGAAAGACTGGAACAGTTTACCGATCTGCTCCTGCGTCAAGCCAATGCCTGTGTCGCGGACAGCAAAACGAATTAGTGCATCATTTTCTCCATCCTCAACTACTTTAACGGATATCACTATCTCGCCCTTTTCAGTGAACTTAACAGCATTATTTGAATAATTCACCAGGATCTGGCCCAGGCGCAGGGGGTCGCCTATGAGATATTTTGGCGTATCTTTTTCGATACTGAATAACAGCTCCAATCCTTTTGCAGCGGTTTTTTCTGAAATCAGGTTTGAGACGTTCTCCATAACCTTCTCCAGTTCAAACTCTGTCTGTTCCACAGACAGTTTGCCCGCCTCTATCTTGGAGAAATCAAGGATATCGTTGATAATGCCCAGGAGATGCGTGCCCGATTGCTGAATCTTCTGCACATAATCGCGCTGTTTATTGTTCAGATCCGTCTTCAGTGCCAGGTTTGAAAAACCGATAATGGCATTCATGGGGGTGCGGATTTCGTGGCTCATGTTGGAGAGAAAGTCTGCCTTGGCTTTGGCTGCTGATTCAGCCATTTCCTTGGCTGCCCGGAGCTTGTCATCGGCTTGCTTGCGCTCGGTGATGTCGCGAATGTCGACAATCAATGCCTGCTTGCCGGAGAATGTAACCGGTGACAAGGTGATTTCGCACGGAATCAGTGTACCATCCGTGTGCTTGTGCAGCCATTCGAAATTATTTGGCTGTTGAGTTTGCAGGGTGGTCGTGATGTGTTCCATGGCTGCTTCGTACGAAGGCCGACCATCTGACTGTGTTGGTGGCGAAATTTCTACCGGTCCGCACTTGGTCAGGTCGGCGGTATTCTCAAAGCCAAAAAGTTGTACTGCTCTGGGGTTGGCATGGACAAATCCCTTGTCAGGCACAAGAATGAGCAGGCCATCATTGGAGTTGTTAAAGTAAGCATTTACCTTTTCTTCGGTCTCCTTACGCTCGGTGATGTCGCGAAAAGAAACGACCG
>Ga0351906_1189_pt3 | contig 8824 bp, 8 predicted proteins | sample BONcelHT113001E5_FD_206866 | JGI IMG/M metagenome (GOLD analysis project Ga0351906, IMG submission 206866) | Enriched cells from coal bed in the Powder River Basin, Montana, United States - BONCAT cells T11 rep1 HSBNCT.T11.300.1.E5 ... | reverse complement strand
ATCCGGTTGTCCTCCGGAACTGGTGCAAGGTTTAGGAAAAGGCACGTCTGCCACGGTCCAAGAGGTCGTGCAAGCGGGGCGATTCACCGTGGGCATCAGCGACTCCTGTGGAGCCATGCTGGTCAATCGCAGCGATCTGCAGGCGCACGTTCCGTTGAGCGACTGGACGGCGCAGGACGACGAGACCGTCCGACTGGCGGAACACCATTACATGCGCAGCTGGGCGTTGTGCCACATGCTGCTGTGCAATCCGAACTATGCTGTGCGGTTTCGCGAGTTGGGCAACAGCTACGTGACCAAGGGCGGCCATTCGTTCGACAACGCCTTTGCGTCCGTGAGCGACGAGCTGGCGTTCGAGCATGCCTTTTTCCTCCAACACCTGGACGTCGGCTACCGAGTGGATCTGTGCCATTGGGACTGGCAGAAGCGGTTTCGCACCTTGGACGCACCGGATATGCGCGGAACGGCGGGCGCGAGGATCGAGGCGGCACGTGGTTACCAGGCTTCCGGCCTGACGGTCGTGGCCGGTCACAGCTACGCCTACGCCGCGACCGGATCATGGGGTACATCGGTCCAGGGGCCGACGACCTGTGCCAACGGAGACGCGGACGGACGAGGCCGAATGATGGCGGTGGTACTGGACGCTTTCCGCCTGGGCGAGCCGTTTGAACTGGGCAGCATGGGAACGTTCGAAGCACCTCATGGCGGAAACCTGTACCTGCGCTGTCGCGACGAATGGAACCAGCTGCACGACAATCATGGCTCGGTGCACGTGCGTTTCACGCGGCCGGCGAGAGGTCGCGATTGAGGTCTTTGGGTTTGCCCGAAAACGCGACGTCGTCAACCGCCTGGGGGTCCGCCTGCCTCGCTGGACTTCGCCGGACAAGACCGCCCCGTTGAAGCGTGGACTCCGACGATCGTGGCGAACCTTTTCAGGATCTGTTCGGCGTGCGGCGTCTCGGTGATCGCGCCACGCAACTGGGAGGGATTCCGCCCCTGGGCGCAAAGCAGCTCGGCGTACTGGTCGATGTAGGCCGTTACCGCCAGCGGATCGAACTCCGGATGGAACTGGACGCCCCAGGCCACCTTGCCCACGCGATAGGCTTGATGCGGGTCGAGACGGCTGGAGGCCAGCCAAGTGGCATTCCCAGGAGGCGAATCCATCCCCTTATTTCACCGCAGCATTTCCCCGTAGCGGCGAAACTCCCGGTCCGTGGGGGATGCTGGGCATTTTTGAACCTCGAAGCGACTTCCCGGCGCGCGGCTTAAAGGGTATCTTTGGACAACAAACCTCGAACCCAGTATGGAGAAACCATCCGATGCGAACCCGTGCTTTGATGTTTGCCGCCGTCTTGTTGCCGCTAGCCGCTACGTGGTCGCAGGCTGAACCTTGGAACCAGTTTCGCGGTCCCCGCGGGGACGGCCAGGCGGGCTCGGCGTCGCTGCCGCTGCAGTGGAGCGAGACCCAGAACGTGGCTTGGAAGACGGCGATTCACGGCAAAGCCTGGTCGTCGCCCGTGGTCTGGGGCGATCGGATCTGGCTGACGTCGGCCACCGAGGACGGCACGCAGTTGTTCGCCGTTTGCGTGGACGCCGACAGCGGCAAGATCTTGCATGACATCACGGTTTTCGAGATCGCCGAGCCGATGTTCTGCTATCCGTACAACAGCTACGCCAGTCCGACCCCCGTGGTCGAAGAAGGGCGGGTGTGGGTCCACTTCGGCAGCGCCGGCACCGCGTGCCTGGATGCGGCCAGCGGGAAAGTCCTGTGGGTCCGCCAGGATCTGCCCTGCGATCATTGGCGCGGGCCCGGTTCGTCGCCGATCGTCTTTCGCCATCTGCTGATCCTCAGCTTTGATGGTTACGATCTGCAGTACGTCGTGGCCTTGGATAAAGACACCGGCAAAACGGTCTGGAAGGCGGATCGTTCGATCGATTACGGCACCGACGATGGAGACTACAAGAAAGCGTACAGCACGCCCGCCGTGTTCGAGCACCAGGGACGGCTGCAACTGGTCAGCCCGTCCGCGATTGGAACCGTGGCTTACAATCCGTTGACGGGCGACGAGTTGTGGAAGGTCTATCACGGCGGTTACAACGCCGCGGCGCGGCCGTTGTACAGTCACGGCCTGGTGATCATCAGTACTCAAAACGGCCTACGACTGTTGGCCGTGCGTCCGGATGGTACGGGCGACGTGACCAAGACGCACATCGCCTGGTCCTGCACGCGCCAGACCCCCACGCGGCCGTCCCAGCTGATCGTCGGCGACCACCTGTACATGGTCAACGATCAAGGGATCGTCTCCTGCCTGGACATCCACACAGGCCAACCGACCTGGACCCAGCGGATGGGCGGCCGCCACAGCGCCTCGCCCATCCATGCCGGCGGCCGCATCTGGCTGTTCGACGAGGACGACCAGTCGTGGGTCATCGAGGCGAACCCGCGCGAGTTTCGGCTGCTGGCCGAAAACCCGCTAGACGCCGGCTGCATGGCCTCGCCCGCCGTGCTGGGCAACGCCCTGATCATCCGCACCAAGACGCATCTGTACCGGATCGAGCGATGAGGATCGGAAACCTGTCGTACCCGCTGCCGTTTTCCAGAAGTCTTTTCAGGCCACTTCGACCCAGGCGAGGAGACGGGACGAAAAGGAGGCGTCATCCGTCAGGACGCCTTTATAGGACAACTCGCGGCGCAGCATTTCCGGCAAGGTGGTCGTGACGAGACGGCGACGGTTCTCGGCGTCGAAGACACTGGTTCGTGCGGCCTGCAATTCGTGCCAGCTGTCGTCCAAACGCTCCAAGTCACGGGAACGCTCGCCGTGTTCGTCGACGCCCAGGGTGACGATTCGCTGGTGGAACTGGCCACCGCTACCGTGGACCTGCACGTGCCAGACGGTCAAGGCGCCGCGAAGTCCAGAGCCGTCCGGCATGCGGCCGACGACGCCTCGACGGTCTGCCTCCAAGCTGCGATGCCGCTCGGAGAGTTGCCGGACAAGGGGATGTTCGAGCCCGAGAAGCGTCAGCTGTTCGTCGGCCAGGGCTTCGTCGCGGTCCATCGTGATCAGCCAGCAACACCAGATCCCGGCTGTGTTCGCGCAGCGCCTCGGCCAACTTGAAATTCTGTGTCTTGGTGACGCGATTCCCCGTTCGATAGGCCGTCAGATGGTGGGCCTCGTCGAACACGATCAGATCCCAAGCCGGAGCTGCCAACAGCTTCTTGACTCGCTGGGGGCGTTTGAGCGTGTCGATGCTGGCGATCAGCCGGTTGTGCTTGGCAAACGCGTTGCTCTTGCGGTCGGTGACGTCGCCTTCGCTGCCGAAGACCTCGAAATCCAAGTGGAACGTCTCGTTCAGTTCCCGCCGCCAGTTCTCGACCAAGCCGGCGGGCACGATCAGCAGCGCCCGCGTCAGTTCGCCCCGCGACGCCAACTCGCGAAGGATCATGGCGATTTCGATCGTCTTGCCCAAGCCATTGGCGAATTCCTTTCGTTTGGCCGAGATTGGCATCAGAACGACGCCTTCCGTCCCCTTGTCCATCAGTATTGGCTGATGCTGGATGGCATCTTGCGCGAACATCCGCCTGCTGGCAAACTGTGGGGGCTATTCCTGCCGTTGTCGGCTTCGCTAACTCACGCATCTGTTGCGCCCGCTTTACTTTCGGTGCCGAAAGTCCGATACTAGCGGAGGTTCGGAGCGCGGAGCAGTGCCGTGTCAGCCCGATGCAAGTGGCCGCGTTGCTTGTGCAGAAGACAGCGGCGCGGCTGGGGACGGATCTGGTCGATCAGTGAAGCCAGGTTGAATGCAACGCGCCGGCGCGACAGGCAAACCTGCGATGGCGGACGTTGAACAGTAACCTCTGAGGATGCGGCGGGACGGTATGGCGACAGCGGCTCAACTCAAGTCACTCTTGCGGAGCTACAGCGAAGCCGACGGTGAGCGGTTCCTCGCCGTCGGTACGCAGATCGCTGCGCACGCCGCGCGGTCAGGGAAGACCAAATTGGCGAGTGAGCTGAAAGAGCTGCTGGACGAGATCAAGAGGAAACAGTATGCCGCTCGAATTGGGGGATCAGTGCCCATTGCGCGGCCCCAGGGTGAGCTTCTGACCGTTCTCTCGGTCGCCTATCCGAAGACAAGGCTCTCCGAAATGGTGCTGGGCGATCTTCAGGTGGCATCGCTTCGACGTGTCCTCCACGAATACCGCCAGCAAGCGAAGCTCCGCGACCACGGCTTGTCGGCTCGACGCAAACTGCTGCTGGCCGGCCGACCGGGATGCGGCAAGAGCATGACTTCCCAAGCGCTGGCCGGCGAGCTGAAGCTGCCGCACTTCGCCGTGCAACTGCACGCATTGATCACAAAGTTCATGGGGGAGACCGCCGCGAAGCTGCACGCCGTCTTCGAGGCCATGAAAGCCACGCGGGGCGTGTACTTGTTCGACGAGTTCGACGCGATTGGTGGCGAACGAACCTCGAAGAACGACGTGGGCGAGATTCGACGCGTGCTGAATTCGTTCTTGCAGTTTCTTGAACAAGACGATTCAGACAGCCTCATCATCGCCGCGACGAACAACGTGGGGATTCTGGACGACGCGCTGTTCCGTCGATTCGACGATGTGATCACCTACGAGCGGCCGGATTCGAGCGCGATTCGGAAACTGGTGTCGAACCGGCTGGCGCCCTTCTCCGTGCCTGAACTCAACTGGCCGCAGATCGAATCCTATGGGGACGGCTTGAGCCATGCCGAGATCTGCCAGGCGTGCGATGATGCGGCCAAGGATGCAGTGCTGGCGGATCGGTCCACCATCGACGAGCAGATGCTGTATCGCGCGTTGCAGGTCAAGCAGCAGCGGCTCAAACAATAGGAAGCCTTCAACAGGATGCCCGCATACCCCCATTTCGTGCTTCCCGCAAATGGACAACCCGAAGCTTACACCGCGCCCGGAGGTGGTTCCGGCACGTTCCTCGCGCCGCCGCGCGACCGGCCGCGGCACGCCCAGAAGCTCCTCAACCAAATTCGCGCGGTTCGGGACAGCGCCGAGGAACAGCTCGGGAAGTCGCCGGCCACGAGCGACGTCCATTTCATTCCGGTAGCGTTTGAGAGCGCCCCAGATCATGCACTTGCGATCGACTCGTTGGAAAACAAGCCAGCCGGAATTCGAGTGGTCAACGTACGGACGGAGGACCAGAAACAAATCGCGGTTGTCGCAGTACCAAAAGACAAGATCTACCATTTCGAGAAGCGTTTCGTGGAATTCGGAGCGAAGGATCGTGTCCGGACGGAGCCTGACGGTACGGAGAAGCGGACGGCCTTTCATCAAAAGCTTGTCACCAGCATCGAGGATCTTCGGCTTGTGGTATTGCGGGACTACTACACCGATTCTGATGGCCAGCCGCCCCCGAAGGACGAAGTGATTTGGTGGGAGGTATCCTGCGCAGTCCTGGAACAGTCTGACCGTGGGCGCTTGCACGTCGAAGGTTTGGATGGAAGAGGAAGGGCTGGAAGGCTGGGAGCCGGTCGCCCCCAAGGGACGATTGAGTCCGGCGAGCACGACCTCCATCGCGTGGGAAGCGCAGGAATGGCCGCTCAAGCCGGATGTCGTGTTTGAAGGCGGGAACTACGCGAAGGACGTTTCCGGGTTTGTGACCGGTCCGGACGACTTGAGCCTGTTGACAACCCGGGTGGACGACAGCGGTGCTCAGCTCGGCATCAGCCGTGATACCAGCGCCGCGGCCGCCCAAGTGGCGCGCATTGCAGCGATTCTGCAAGCGGACTACCCGGATTTTTGGCCGGAGACGATTCGGGGCCTGCTGGTCCACTCTGCGGAGTGGACTCCAGAGATGAAAGCGGAGTTCCCGCATCCGCAACGGAAGAGCCGGCTTCGTTGTTACGGATGGGGCATTCCGAATGTCGATTGGGCTCGTGCTTGCGCAAGGAACATTGCGACTTTGATCATCGAGGACTCACTTCGTCCCTTCCAGAAGGCCGACAGTGAGATCAAGACGCACGAAATGAACCTGCATTCGCTGCCTTTCCCGGCCGCCGTCCTGCAGCAACTTGGTGAGGAAGAGGTCACCATGCGGGTCACGCTGTCTCATTTCATCGAGCCGAGTCCTGGCAGAAAGGGCTGGACCAACCGGCATCGGTACGCCTCGCACGGACTCCGCTTTGACGTACTCCGACCCGATGAAGACCTGGCCCAGTTTCGCACGCGGCTGACGCGGGACGCGTGGGACGATCGCTCGAAGAATCCTGGCCGCGCCGTCGCCGACAGCCGCCCCTGGGAACTCGGCGACGACCTGCGTCGAAAGGGCTGCCTGCATTCGGACTGGTGGATCGGTACCGCGAGCATGCTGGCGCTGTGCGACCGTATTGCGGTTTATCCCGTAACCGGCTGGTGGCGCGAGCGCCCCGGCCAGGAGCGGTACGATCAGTCCGCTCGTTACTCGCTCCTGGTGACGATTGCCTCGAAGCGCACAGACGTCGAACTCTACGCGGCAGTCGAGCAAGCTATTGCCGTCGCTGCGCCGGTTCGAATCGAAGTACAGCCGGAGGCTGACTGAGTCGGCATGCTGTTCAGGAGACCCGTTGGACATGGTAGCCCCCGACTTCCTTCGTCTCCTCGACCATCAACTTGTAGGCCCCGTTGCCCGTCGCTGCACCGTTCCAGATCCCGCGCGTCACCGGCAACAGCTTGCTCCGGTCCGTGCCCTTGCCGAAATACACCAGATCATCCGCTTCGTTGTAGGTGAACAGCCGCCCCGACCCATCCATTCCGAACACCAGCCCGACCCGCTCCCAGCGGTCACCACATTCCTGGCACAGCCGCAGGATGTTGGCCCGCAGCCAAGCGTACGCCGTCTCGACGTCCGGCAGCATGGCCTCCAGCGCCGTCTGCAGACCGCCCACCAGGATCGTCTGCCGGTCGCCGGGCGGGGAATCGGGAAAGCCTGTCTCCAACCAGCCCAGAACGGTGCGCAATGGCGTCGCATCGCCCTCGATGATCAGCGGGCCGAGCAACTCGGGAGACCAGACGAAGCTGCTGCCCCGGCGTTTCCAACTGCTGGATGCCATCTCTTGCATGGCAATAGCCTTTCTGGTGGAACTGACCCGCAAGTCCTTGTCAGCTATTGGCTTACACTACGTGCATGGCTCGGTTTTTGTGTATCGTCAGTGACACGCAACGTTCTTTGTGTACCATAAAAACCGATTCGTGATACACAACGCTTGTCCGGTTCTGTTCCGCTGGCTGCCCGAACTCCTTATTGGCTCGCGCGCGTCTCCAACGCCGCTCGAAGCTTATCGCGAACTGTCTCGTCAATGAACTTGCGATTGCAGAGATGCTCCAGCGTCGAACTGGAACTGGTTCGCAGCCGATTGGCGACTTCCCCGATCGCCGCAGCAGAATCCAACGGTATCATGAGACCGCGAACGATCGTTTCCACTAAGGGATCGGGCATCAGCAACATCGCCGCAAACGCGTTGGCTCGCTTTTCCACATCCACCGGTGCCCATGGGCCCGACGCCATCGCCAGTTGCGCACCGTAGCTTCGGTCGTGTAGGATATGGCAAAGTTCGTGGGCCAAAGTGAATCGACGCGGTTCTTCGTCGAGGTACAGGTAGCTGCGGTTCATCAGGACGCTGGGGCGATAATGCCGCCCAGCAATCGCGACAGCACGAATCGAGCGATCGCTGAGACGTACGTCTTGCACCTCAATACCGAGATCCTGGTACAGGTGATCGACGTCCACACACGAGTCCTCTACGTATCCATCCCCGAGTTCCTCCAGCAGATCCTCCGCCAGTTGGTAACCTTGCTCCCACGCTGTCTCATCCGTACGCGCAACCGGCTCGTCCCGCACCATTCGGCGAAGGATTTCGGATTCGTCGTCGGGCGTTAACGACTGAACAAGCTTGTCGGCCAACAACTGTACGTCCCCCTCGTCGATCGTTGGGGAAAGCGATCCAAACATCAGCGCAGCCGGGCACGATCCCTGGAAGACGAGTTTCCTTTCGGATGTGCCGAAGACAGCGTCATGCACCTCGCGCGACAAGTTGGCAGGGAACATTTGCCGCAATCGGTCCCATTGCTCCGCCGGCGCATTCTCGTCCGGGCGAACCCCCGAAATCAACCCGAGCCTGCGGCGTTGATCCGACGTCTCAAGAGCCGCCACGTCCTGGACGAGCTGGGCGAACACCGGGCTGTCCGGCATTTCGTCCACCAGATGGCGCGACGCTCGATCCAGGATGCCGAATAGTACGTCAGCCACGTCATCAGGCGCGAGTCGACCGCAGCCGGGAAAGGCGTCGAAACGAAAATGCTCCGGGGCTCCCGCCAGGCAGTGGACGCCCCAAGAGAACTCGATCACGTCACGCCAGGGACGGATGAACAGGTTGGGAAGCAATCCGCCTTCACGGCAAGCCACCAAGCAGTGCCGTTTCCACCACTGATGCCAACGCGTCTCCCACCGCTCCGCTTCGTCCGGCGACATATTGGGGGGCGTCTCGTTGGTTCGCCGCATCGAAATCCAGGCTGTGGCGCCAGCGTTCTTGGTCGGCAGCCGCTCCTCGTGCAGGAAGAAATCCCAGTTCGATACCAGCCATTGAAGGAAAGGAAGCAGATACCAATGCACCGAATCGACCGGTTCTCCCTGCTCGATGTGGGCGCAAAGATTGTGACCGTGTACCCAAATTTCCATGCTTCCCCAGGAAGCGGCGTGTTCGCGCGTCGCTGCACGTCCTGCGTCCGGATCGGGCAAGAATTTGACCTCAACCCGAAACAAGTCACGGCGACCTAGTTCGATCTCAAATGGGCGTGGCACTAGTGCGT
>Ga0351906_1205_pt2 | contig 9162 bp, 7 predicted proteins | sample BONcelHT113001E5_FD_206866 | JGI IMG/M metagenome (GOLD analysis project Ga0351906, IMG submission 206866) | Enriched cells from coal bed in the Powder River Basin, Montana, United States - BONCAT cells T11 rep1 HSBNCT.T11.300.1.E5 ... | reverse complement strand
GCGTGTTACCGGGCACAGAAGCGCAAAACGGATGAATGCACTTTTACTTACCTGCGGGCTTTACAACGAATCAGGAGACTTTGCATATCGTGTTGGCCTACCCGGTAAAAGTGGTGTTGGTGGAGGAGTTGTTGCAATAATTCCGGGAAAGCTATCTATCGCGGTATGGAGTCCAGAACTAAATCAAAATGGCAACTCTTACAGAGGAATTGCCACTCTTGAGAAATTTACAACCGATATTGGCATTTCTGTATTTTAATGATTAACACTAACCAAGATTTAATATGATTAAAAGAGTTGTTTTATCTGTACTTGTTTTGACAGCTGCACTGACAGCAGCCTCTCAAACAACAAAAAAGAGCATGACAATAGAAGATGTCCTTAAGTGGAACAGAATTACCGAAAAGGAGATATCACCGGACGGTAAATTTGTAGCGGTTAAGCTGGAACCCTGGAAAGGCGCAACTACGGTTAAGCTATATGATAACAGGGGAAAAGAGTTGCTCTCTTCAGACTCTTCATCGTCACTGACATTTGATAAATCCTCAGAATATCTGCTTTTCAAAAGAGGAAGCGATAAAAAAAGCTCATTAATTGTTTATAATCTAAAATCAGGAATGAGGGCTGAAAAAGAGGGAGTTAAAGAGTTTTCACTTCCTAAAGGGTACAGTGCTGAGGTTGTTTACAGATTGTCCGATTCAACTTTGGTTATTGAGACACTTAAGGGTGGTAGTAAAATCTCACTTGGAAAGGTAAATGATTTTAAAATCGCAAAAGAGGGTCCGGGAATTCTTTACATTTCAGAAGGAAACATTCTCCTGCATAAACCGGGACAACACAACCCCGATACTGTAATGAAAAAGGCACCAAAGGGTGTTAAAACCCACATTAGTGACAAGGGTGATTTGGCTGCATTTATCGCCTCCGGGAACCTCTTCATATATGACAATAGACTAAAGGCCGAGAGTGTTGCAAAAGGTGTATCTGATAAAAGAGATCTTGTAATCTCACCTGATGGAACAAAAATTTACTACGGAATAGCTCCGGAAGCTCCAAAAAGAGATACTACAATATCAAAGGAAGATTTTCCTCAGGTGCATATCTGGCATTGGAATGAAGGTAAGCAGTTTACGCAGCAAGTTGTGGACAAAAAGAGAGATTCTGAGAGAAGCTTTCTATATGTTTACAATACAAAAACAGGCGAATCATCTCAAATCTCCAACGAAAACATAACAGAAACAAGACTGGTAAATAAGGGAGATTCCGATTTTGTTGTTGCTATCTCGGATAACAGATATGCAGTAGAAAGAATGTGGGAGGGTCGTTCGAAGGTAGATATCTACATTGTGAATACTGTTTTGCAACGAGCCTCTATGCTTAAAGAGGGGGCGGCGGGCCAGCCGAGAATATCACCGGGAGGAAAGTTTATCTACTGGTACAGTGGTCCTGACAGTGCCTGGTTTGCTGTTTCGCCGGAAACGATGGAGGTAAAACAGATTACCAGCCCAAGGAGTATTCAGGCTTATGATCAGGAGAATGATGTGCCGGACTGGCCATCCTCTTATTCAGCCGCAGGCTGGAGTGCCGGAGACAAGTACTTTCTGGTTTACGACAGATACGATATATGGAGAGTTGACCCTCTTGCAAAAGAGGCTCCGCTTAATTTAACCCTAAATGGTAAAATAAAAAACATAACATACAGATATTCACCTACTGATGAATCTGAAGAGATAGATCTTAAAAATATCATCATTTTGACCGGCTTCGATAACACAACAAAAGAGAACTCATATTTTGCCTTTGTTCCCGAAAAGGGTAAAGAGCCGGTATTGCTTTACGAGGGTAAAGCTATGTTATCAGATGTTTCTAAAGCAAAAGATTCAGATGCTTTCATCTTTACCAGAGAGACTTTCAGGGAGTTTCCCGACATTTGGCTAACTGATTCAAAATTTAAAAAACCTGTAAGGATTACCACTGCCAACCCACAACAGAGTGAATTTATATGGGGAGATGCCCAGCTTATAAGCTGGATATCACTTGACGGGCACAAAATGGAGGGGGTTCTTTACAAACCCGAAAATTTTGACCCTTCTAAGAAGTATCCAATGGTTGTCAATTTCTATGACAAAAACTCATCGGCTCTTCATTCCCACAGAATTCCTGAAGCACACCGTTCTACAATTGATTATCACATGTATACAAGCAATGGATATATTGTCTTGAATACAGATATAATTTATAAAGAGGGTTACCCGGGTGAGAGTGCCTACAACTGCATAATGCCGGGTATTTCGGCAGTAATTAACATGGGATTTGTAGATCCTGCAAGAATTGGGGCTCAGGGTCACAGCTGGGGAGGTTATCAGGTTGCATACCTTGCTACTCGTACTAATCTCTTTGCTGCAATTGAGTCCGGCGCTCCTGTTGTGAATATGTACAGTGCATACGGAGGCATCAGATGGGGTACAGGTCTTAACAGGTCGTTCCAGTATGAGCATCAGCAGAGCAGAATTGGTAAAACGCCGTGGGAATCACCTTTACGATACATCGAGAACTCTCCGATCTTTACGATGGACAAGGTTACAACTCCGATTCTCATAATGCATAACGATCAGGATGGACACGTTCCTTGGTATCAGGGGATTGAGTACTTTGTAGCTTTGAAGAGGTTAAGAAAACCTGTTTGGATGTTAAACTACACCGGAGAGGTGCACTGGCCTCAAAAACTTAAGAATAAGGTTGATTTTCAGATAAGAATGATGCAGTTCTTTGACCATTACCTAAAAGGTAAACCTATGCCAGAATGGATGGACAAGGGGCTGAGTGCAATAGAATTGGATTACCGTATGGGTTATTGATTTATTTTGTTATATTTGTTATAACAGATAATCAATAGCCTATGGAGAGAATATTCCCCCGGCAACTAATCGTACCTACCGTAATCCTGCTTGGGATAGCGGTGGGTCTCGTATTTTATCTGGCATATGTTTCCCGAATGGCTTCATACCTTTCGGATGACCCTTCTGCCTGCGTAAATTGCCATATAATGGCACCTTACTACCAATCGTGGCAAAAGAGTTCGCATCAGCCATGGACCAACTGTAACGATTGCCATGTGCCTCAGGACAATTTTATAAGGGGTTATGCATTTAAAGCAAAAGATGGTCTTTACCACGCAGCCATTTTCACCCTGAGGATGGAACCTCAGGTGATAAGGCCGCGAAGTGAGAGTTACGGAGCTATTATGGAGAACTGTATCAGATGTCACACTCAGCTCAATACAGAGTTTGTAAAAACCGGAATGGTTAAGTATGCCCAGGTAGAGAGAGGCGAGGCACGCGCATGCTGGGATTGCCACAGAGATGTTCCCCACGGGAGGATATCAAATCTGGCTATGAGTCCCAACGCAATTGTTCCGCTGCCTGAATCCCCCGTACCTCAGTGGCTTAATAAAATGATGAAAAGATAATATTTACCTCTATGAAACTTAAACAATACTTCGAAAAACACCGGGTTGCACTTTTGTGGACCCTCTTTGCCGGCACAATAGTGGTCGTGTTTCTGCTGGGGCTGCTTGCAGCATCAGTTACAGAAAGAAGGGCAGAGATTGCAACTCTTTTCAACAATAAAAGAGTTGAGATTAAAGGTATAGAGTCCAGAAGCGAAATCTGGGGTGAAAATTACCCCCGTGAGTTTGAAACCTGGATTAAGACAAAGGAGATGGAGTTCGAGAGTAAACACAACGGAAATAAATTCGTTGACGTTCTTGAGATGAGACCAAATATGGTTGTGCTTTGGGCCGGCTACGCATTCTCGCGGGACTATTCGGCACCCAGAGGTCACGCTTATGCGGTAGAAGATGTAGTCCACACCCTCAGAACAGGAGCTCCAATGACAATTGAAGAGAATATGCAACCGGCAACCTGCTGGGCATGTAAAAGCCCTGACGTACCAAGACTCATGGCTGAGGTGGGTATTGAGAACTTCTACAAATCAAAATGGTCTGAATTTGGACACGAAGTAGTTAATCCCATTGGATGTGCCGATTGTCACAACCCCGAGAACATGAACATCGCCATCTCAAGGCCTGCACTCACAGAAGCATTTGCCAGAATGGGCAAGGATATTCACAAATCAACAATTCAGGAGCGTCGTTCACTAGCATGTGCCCAGTGCCATGTGGAGTATTACTTTAAAGGTGATGGTAAGTATCTCACATTCCCGTGGGATAAAGGGATGACTGCCGAGGATATGGAAAAATACTATGACGAAGTTGGTTTTACAGACTGGATTCATACACTTAGTAAGGCACCTATGCTAAAGGCGCAGCACCCTGACTATGAGCTTTTCATGATGGGACCTCACGCTCAGAGAGGATTGTCGTGTGCCGATTGTCATATGCCTTACAAATCAGAGGGAGCTATTAAATACAGCGATCACCACCTTGTTTCTCCACTGATGTACATTGACCGTACTTGCCAGACGTGTCACAGAGACAGTAAAGAGAACCTTTTAAAGTATGTTTATGAGTATCAGGATAAAATTCTTGAGACAAGAGACAGGGTTGAAGAGGAGCTTGTTAAGGCACACGTAGGTGCAAAATTTGCATGGGATAAAGGCGCTACCGAAAAACAGATGGAACCTGTTCTTAAACTTTTAAGGGCTGCACAATGGAGATGGGATTTCGCAGTTGCATCCCATGGAGCATCTTTCCACGCACCGGTAGAGACGCAAAGAATACTTTCTCACAGTCTGGATAAGAGCTATCAGGCACAACTTGAGGTTAACAAGGTTCTCAAACAACTAGGCGTAACAGAGGAGATTCCCGTTCCGGATATCTCTACAAAAGAGAAGGCTCAAAAGTTTATTGGCCTTGATATGCCAAAACTTAAGGGAGCCAAAGATAAATTTATTGCAGAAAAGGTACCGGAATGGTTGGCAAAGGCAAGAGAGAACAAAAGATTGCTATAGAGGCTGTTATTGTAGCTGCCATTACTGTCGCCGGGCTTGCTCTGCAGGTAATTACCGGTGGTTTTAACAGAGAGATACTTGCCTTTCCGGCAAACCTTATTCTTATTACCGCTATACCGGTTTTACTGATCCTTTTTAAAGGGGCTTTGAAGCATTTGGCTTCGGGCTCCCTTTCAATTATACTTATTAGTACTGTTACAATTATTGCACTCTATATGGGCCTGGTTCCGGGTAACTCGGCAAAGAGTTCATGGCCATTTGCCCTAATATATCTGGCTTTGCTCATAAACCTGACAGCATCTGTGATAATAAGGATCAGAACTTTCAAGTTCAGAAAAGATATCTCTTTTATGCTGAATCATATTGGTCTGCTGATTCTTCTTTTTTCTGCCGGCCCGGGTTCTGCAGATAAGGCAAGATATTTTATGAGGGTGTTTGAGGGTAAGGTGGAGTGGCGAGCAGAAAAGAGCGGTGGTAAGGAGAGAGCTGAGGCTGTAGAGTTACCTGTTGCAATCAGTCTGGAAGATTTTGAAATGGATGAATATCCGCCCAAACTTGCTATTATTGAAAGGAATACCGGAATAGCCCTTCCTGAAAAGCGGCCGATCTATTTTGAGGCAATCTTGAATGCAGTTTCAACCATTGAAAGATGGAACTTAGTTATCGATTCGGTATTATATAAACCAGGATTTGCCCCGGCAGCCTTTGTGAGAGTGACGGATAAATATTCCGGTGAGGCCACAGAGGGCTGGGTGAGTTGCGGCAACTATTTTCAACACTTTAAGACCCTTAGCCTCGACAGTACCTATTGTGTAGCAATGACATTTCCTGAACCCAAAGAGTACAGGTCAATCGTTGAGGTTTATACCCAAAGCGGAAAGGTTAAAAACGGAGTAGTAAGGGTGAACCATCCTATGACAATTGGAGGTTGGAAAATTTACCAGCACTCTTACGATTCCGCAAGGGGGAGAGATTCTGTATGGTCACTTTTTGAACTCGTTTATGATCCTTGGATAATTCCTGCCTACATTGGTATGATAATGATGATTTTTGGAGCTATTACGCTATTCTGGAAGGGAGGTAAATCATGATGTGGGATAATTTTATATGGTTTTCTGCAGCTTCTATGCTGCTTTGGATTCTGGGAGTGGCATCACTTTACATGAATAAAAAATCCTCTCTAACCGGCAATATCCTTATTTCTGCCGGACTGGTAATTTTTTTAATCTTTATACTCCTTTTGTGGGGTGATCTTAAACACCCACCACTCAGAACAATGGGAGAGACAAGGCTTTGGTACTCCTTTTTTATAACTCTTGTCGGTTTTGTAACCTGGTTACGCTGGAGGTACAAATGGCTGGCAGGGTACAGCGTTCTTGTTTCCGGTGTATTCATCATGGTAAATCTTTTAAAGCCCGAAATACACTTTACCAATCTGATGCCGGCGCTTCAAAGTATTTGGTTTGTTCCCCATGTAACGGTCTATATTCTCTCCTATGCTATGTTTGGCGCGGCAACTATTGCATCGTTTATTGCAATCAGGGAGTTAAAAGATAAAAGCGAAAGGCTTATGCCGCTAATTGATAATCTTATCTACATAGGGCTTGGTTTTTTAATGACAGGAATGTTGCTTGGTGCTATTTGGGCTAAAGAGGCATGGGGAGATTACTGGACATGGGATCCAAAAGAGGTTTGGGCATTCATAACAGCTGCTGTATATTTGCTTTATATTCATGCAAGAACACAAAAATATCCGCTAAGGATAATATTGTGGATACTTCCCTTAGCATTTGTAATGCTTATGATAACATGGTTGGGGGTTAATTATCTCCCTGCTGCACAAGGGAGTATACACGTTTACTAAATATTTATTTAAAATAATTGGTGATTAAAAAGAAATTTACATTACATTTGACACCTGAAAAAAGAGAGATGAACATTATTTCAAATATCCATTCACTACATCATCATCACCTGCAGTTAAACGGTAGGCAAGAATGGCTATTTGTATCTATGAGATAAACAAAATCAGATATATTATAGTTTGAGGGCTTACCGAAAGGTGAGCCCTCTTTTTTTTAACAAACATCTATTATGATAAGAATTGCGGTACAAGCAAAAGGAAGATTAAGCGACGAGAGTATGCAGTTACTCTCAGAATCAGGACTCTCAATCGAAGAGGGCAAAAGAAAATTACTGGCAAAATGTGGGGATTTTCCCATGGAGGTGCTTTTTCTAAGGGATGATGACATACCGGGAGCAGTTGAAATGGGAGTTGCCGATATTGGAATTGTTGGTCTAAATGAGGTTGAGGAGAGGGGGTTGAGCATTGATATTGCTCACTACCTGGGGTTCAGCAAGTGCAGAATATCACTTGCAATACCCAAGGCTTCGGAGTACAGCGGACTTAACTATTTTAACGGGAAAAGGGTTGCTACCTCATATCCGGCCATTCTTTCCAACTATTTTCTTGAAAAGGGGATTAAAGCAGAGATTCACAAAATTGCCGGCTCTGTTGAGGTTGCTCCCTCTGTCGGAATGGCTGATGCAATATTTGATATTGTAAGTTCCGGAGGAACCCTTATTACCAATGGTTTAAAAGAGGTTGAAAAGGTTTTCTTCTCAGAGGCTGTATTGGTTAGTAACAGAAGCCTTGACCAGCAGAAGAGGGCAGAGGTAAATCAGCTGATAGCCCGTTTTGAAGCTGTTGAGAGAAGTCGTGGAATGAAGTATATGCTTCTAAACCTTCCTGAAGAGAAGATTGAAGATGCTATTGTTATTCTTCCGGGAATGAGAAGTCCTACAATTTTACCTCTTGCACAAAAGGGATGGTGTTCTATGCACGTTGTTGTAGAGGAGAAAGATATCTGGTCAAAAATTGAGAAGTTAAAATCCATAGGCGCAGAGGGAATTCTTGTCCTCTCACTTGATAAAATTTTACCCTAATGAAATTATTCATCGAACCTCAAAGAGAGATATGGCAGGAGCTTGCATCCAGGCCATCGGGAGATAACCCTGTTGTTGAACTGAGGGTTTCCGAGATTATCTCCTATGTGAAACAAGAGGGTGACAAGGCACTGTATAGCCTCACCCAAAAATATGACGGAGTTGAACTTAAATTTCTTTATGCAGATAAACGTATTCTGACAGAATCGGAAACTGGTATTGATAATCAGCTTAAAAGATCAATTGACAACGCCTGTGAAAACATTGAAAAATTTCACAGGGCTCAGGTTAGAGATGATATTGACCTTGTAACAACAGAAGGGGTGAGATGTATTATGAAGCACCTTCCGGTAGAGAGGGTAGGCCTCTATATTCCCGGAGGTTCAGCACCACTCTTTTCAACCGTTCTTATGTTGGCTCTTCCTGCAAAGATTGCCGGTTGCAGCGAGATCACCCTCTTTACACCTCCTTCAAAAGATGGAACGATTAACCCCGCTATTGCATATGCAGCTTATAAAGCCGGAGTGACCAACATGGTAACGGTTGGAGGAGCGCAGGCAATTGCAGCAATGGCCTTTGGAACGGAAAGCATAAGAAAAGTTGACAAGATTTTTGGCCCCGGAAACCAGTATGTATCGGTTGCCAAGCAACTTGTGAGTAAATATGTTTCGATAGACATGGTTGCGGGTCCTTCGGAATTACTTGTAATGGCTGATGAGACATCAGAGCCCGATTTTGTAGCTGCAGACCTGCTTTCACAGGCAGAGCACGGTTCAGACTCTCAGGTCATTTTGTTATGTAACTCTGTCCAGCTGGCACAAAAATGTATAGATGCAGTCAATGAGCAAAAGGCCTCTTTGCCAAGAGACAATGAGATTGAAGGGGCGCTGGAAACAAGCAGGGTGATTGTGTTTGCAAACAGAGAGAGCATGGTTGCTTTTTCAAACTTTTATGCACCGGAACACCTTATTATTGCTCTTAAGAATCCATGGGAAATTGCCAATAAGATAACTGCTGCAGGGAGTGTGTTTATTGGAAATTGGTCACCTGAAAGTGCAGGAGATTATGCCTCAGGTACCAATCATACTCTGCCAACCAACGGATGGGCGCGATCTCAGGGTTCGCTCTCACTTGAGAGTTTCATGAAGACAGTAACCTTTCAGGAGTTAAGCAGCGAGGGCATTAAAAACCTTGGTCCTGTAATTTCGGACATGGCTGCTGCCGAGGGGCTTGATGCACACAAAA
>Ga0351906_1259_pt1 | contig 9212 bp, 4 predicted proteins | sample BONcelHT113001E5_FD_206866 | JGI IMG/M metagenome (GOLD analysis project Ga0351906, IMG submission 206866) | Enriched cells from coal bed in the Powder River Basin, Montana, United States - BONCAT cells T11 rep1 HSBNCT.T11.300.1.E5 ... | reverse complement strand
CCAACCACCGACAGTTACCAGACCGGAATCAGATATCCCCCGTGTTGAGATGCCGGTGAAGAGCAATCCGGATGTCAGGCCTGCCACTCCAGGTAATAATCCGCTAAGCACAAATCTATTGGTTTCCGGAGGGGGAATCCGATTAACCGAGAGTTCACTCAATAATTTAATTTTTTAAAAGAGAGAACTTTTTCATAGTCATCAAAACTTTTTGGTTATTATAGGGATACTTTGGGGTGATATAAACCAGATTTATATCTGGACTTTTTCTTCAAAAAATCAATAGATTCAGGTTTTTTCTAAACGCTGTTGACACCAACTTGGTAATTCAGGCTAAAATAATATCTGACATTGTTTGGCAAATATTTATTTACCCATAAAATACACCACTCATTTAACATTGTTAATGAAAATGAGGCTTTATGAAGCAAAATCGATTTTTGCCCCTGATTTTTTTGATTTTTTGTTTGTTAGCATTCTCAAACATTACTTCGGCCGATATTCAAAAAAATTATCAAAATATTCCTTTAAATTCAAATATTGCATTTCAAGGAACTGAAAAAGTATTAGATAATGCTTATGATAAAGAATTGGAAACATGGAAAAAAAACCTTAACAATGCAGAGAAAAAACTTCCTTCAATTATTGCATATCTCTTAATATCTAACGATAAAAGACCAAAGGGATTTGAATTAAGTACTATTAAAACTCAATTGTCTGAAAATAATCAAATAAAGTACTCAACTCATATGAGCGCAACTGATCAATCAACTATTGCTTCTACGGATTTATTATATGTGTATATTTCGGTATATCCCGGAATTACGACCTCGATTTTAGATCCATTGGTAAATGAGATTGTAAGTAGAGATGAAGAGAATCACATTATTGCTGCATGGGTTGAGCTATCAAAACTTTCTGATATAAGTAATCTTTCGAATGTTCAATTAGTATCCCTTGTGTATCCCCCTATAGTGAATACAGGTTCAGTTAATAGTGAAGGAGATTCGATCTTAAAAGCAAGTAATGTTAGATCTCTTGCTGGAGGTTCAACAGGAGCCGGAATAAAAGTGGGTGTGATTTCTGATGGAGTCGATTCACTAGCTTCTTCAATAGCCTCTGGAGATCTTCCAAGTTCATTGCAAGTCCTTAGTAATTTACAGGGTGGTGATGAGGGAACTGCTATGTGTGAAGTAGTTCATGACCTTGCCCCAGGTGCAACAATTGCTTTTTCAGATGCAGCATCGAATGTAATTTCTTTTGCTCAACATATGCAGGATCTTGCAAATGTGGGATGTCATGTTATTGTAGACGATATTGCATATGCAAATGAACCATTTTTTGAGGATGGAATAATTGCACAGAAAGCGAACTCATTATATTCTAATAATCGCTTAATTGTGTCATCTGCTGGAAACGCAGCGAGATGTCATGCATATGGTACTTATACACCTCAGGGATCTACCTCCTGGCATGATTTTAGTTCAGCGGGTTCATCTTCAATTGACCCAACTCCAAATAATCCAAACCTATATGTAAATGTCCCCACTGGTGCGAATGTCCGGGCAATATTACAATGGAATGACAAGTGGGGTGCTTCCGGGAACGATTATGATTTATATATAAAGAGAGCATCAGATGGTGTTACTCTTGCATCAAGTATAGGTTCTCAAACAGGTACACAGAATCCGTTTGAATTTTGTTCTTGGACTAACACAGGTACCTCAACAGATGTTTATATTCAAATAAAAAAATATTCAGGATCAACCAAAACGCTTGAAGTATACATATGGACGGCAGGTTCAACAACATATACAAATAACATTGTTTCATCTTATTCAACATATGGCCATGCAACAGCTACAGGAACAATAGGGGTAGGGGCAATTAGTGTATTAGATCCTGGTCAAAATGATATCGAGATTTTTTCTTCCCTTGGTCCAAGGTCCATAAGTTACCCAAGTTCATCAACTCGTCAAAAACCAGATATTACTGGTGTGGATGGAAATCTTATCACTGGAGCGGGTAATTTTGGTTCTAAAGATGGCTCATACTGGCGTTTTTATGGGACAAGTTCTGCTGCACCGCACATTGCTGCATTGGGCGCTCTATTATGGAGTAAAAATCCTTCAGGTAAGTCTGCAACAGATATTCGAAATGCTCTCACCAATAAAGCAGTTGATTTAGGGGCGTCTGGATATGATTATATTTATGGATACGGACGTGCTGATGCATTAGCTTCGTATAATTATTTATATCCATCATCCACTATAACGAGTAGTATCGGGGTCGTCCGTGGTAAGACCTGGTCCATGGATTATAACGGAAACGGATATTGGAATTCCGGGGATAAAACCGCAAACTTTGGGGTTGGTGACGGAAAGGATAAACCAGTAACCGGAGACTGGAACGGAAACGGGAAGATCAACATAGGCGTTGTTCGCGGGAACAAGTGGTACGTGGACTTCAACGGAAATGGATACTGGGATTCAGGTGATAAATCAGCAACATTTGGAGTTGGAGATGGACAGGATAAACCGGTGACTGGCGACTGGAATGGAAACGGGAAGATCAACATAGGCGTTGTTCGCGGGAACAAGTGGTACGTGGACTTCAACGGAAACGGATATTGGGATGCAGGCGATAAATCAGCAACATTTGGAGTCGGGGACGGAAAGGACATGCCAGTTGTAGGGAAGTGGTCAGGAACAGGTGTTGCTTCGATTGAGTCAGTTGAAGCAAATCAGGTTCAGGAACCGGAAAGCCCGATCCAACCACCGACGGTTACCAGGCCGGAATCAGATATCCCCCGTGTAGAGATGCCGGTGAAGAGCAGTCCGGTGATATCCCCGATGTCTGGAGGAGGAGTTGTTCTTCCTCAAAATCCATTGGTTAACGGGGGCGGAGTCCCGGGCTTTAGGAAACCGGTTCTGTAATCTTTTTTGGAGATTAAAATCAATCAACCCTTGAAGGAGAAATTAGATTTTGTGGGGTGAATAAACCGGATCTTAAAATTTCCTTCAATTTATTGGAAAGTAACTATTGAAGAGTAATTATCAGAACACTGATTTTACCCATTCAGGTTTGCCATCTATGTGTTCAAGTTACGAATTTTATCGAGTATTGATGGTAAAATCTGGTTTCTGATCAGGTACAAACCTCAATCCTGACCAACACTTTTTTCCTAGAAGAATGATTGCCAACCGTCTGATGGTATCTAAAGAGACCCCGGCGTTTTTCAGAACTGCTTCATATTCCTTTTCGTTAATCTGCATACGTGTATCATCTGTTTTCCTCTGAGCATCTGCACTATCTGTGATGGATCTGAACTCAATGATATATGCTGCCTTGTACTTCCTGGTCTTTGGAATCATGAGGATATCAGCACGTCCATACTCTGCCTCAGAGTTTGACCGGATCTCATATACATTTCGTAAATTTGCTATCAATCCAAACACAAATGCGTGAAACCCACATTCGTCAGATCTCGAAACAATTTATACAATAGTAAACTATATAACTAAGTTTGACCCACTATAATTATTTGATGGAATCTGGACAAAATTCAGTTCAAATTGAATCAATCAAGGCAATAGATCACCTTGGGATTGTTGCAGGAACATTCCATAAACTTGGATTAGCCGAAATTATTGATCGTGCATTACCCAAGATCGGTCAGCATCGGATATCCAGCTCACAAATATTATTAGCATTACTTCTCAATGGACTTGGGTTTACCGAAAGACGCTTGTATCTCTTTCCGGAATACTGCCAAGATCTAGATCTGGAACGTTTGATAGGTCCCAATATAACTGCTGAAAATATCAACGAATCAGTAATTGGTCGTCTTTTAGATCAAATCCATGCCTATGGTCCTACGAAACTTTTTACTGATCTTGTCACCCAGATGTTCACCGTCTATAAAGAAGCATTGCAACTTGGTCACGTTGATACAACCAATTTTAGTGTCCATGGGGAATATGAAACTGGATCCGGCGATGGGTGCATAAAAATTACAAAAGGGCATCCAAAAGACAAACGATGGGATTTAAAACGATTTGTATTAAGCCTTGTTGTAAATCAACATGGGATCCCGATCTTTGCCCGTGCCCATGATGGTAACGAATCTGATAAAGAAACACTTCTGGAAACGATTCTATCTTTGAAGAAATCATTCACTTTTGACCCAGATGTAATTTTTATGGGAGATAGTGCCCTGTATACTGAAAAGAATATCCAGAAACTAGGGGAGCATACAAAATGGATCACCTGTGTACCCGCAACAATAAAGGAAATGACCGTTCTTCTCAAATCGAAATTATCTTTTACCCCTACTTCAGATCCCCGGTATTCCTGTTTTGCTGTTGATTCCACGTATGGTGATATCACTCAAAAATGGGTAGTCATATCGTCTGAAGATATGAAGTGCAGGGAAGAAAAAACATTTGATAAAAATCTTTCAAAACGATTCAAAGCCTCATCGGGAGGGTTAAAGAAGATATCTAAAGTACTCTATGCCTGTGAAGTTGATGCTCAAAATGCCCTCTTACGGCATTTATCCGAGACACCATTAGTCTCACTAGTCGACAATCAAATCGAAAAGGTAAGTAAACGCGCAAATGGCAAGCAGGGAAGGCCAAAAGTAGGGGAGGCATTGATCACTAAATATCAGATCAACGCTTCAATCCAACTGAATGAGGAGGTAGTTAAGGTAGAACGGGAATCTCTTGGCAGATTTATTTTGGCAACTAATGTCATTACCCTGGATTCGGAAGCGATTCTCAATCACTACAAAGGACAAATGTTAGTCGAAAAAGGGTTTCGTTTTCTAAAAGATAAATCATTCAGAGTTGCGGAAGTTTATTTAAAAAGTGAAAAACGTATTGAGGCGTTATGCATGGTCATGGTTCTTTGCCTCATGATATATTCATATACTGAATGGTTTATGAGGAAAAAACTCCAGGAAGAAAAAGAAACTGTGTTGGATCAAAAGAAGAAGCCAACTGCAAAACCAACGATGAAATGGATCTTTTTCAAATTCAGAGAAATAAAATCGTGTGTTATTAGGTTCAATGATGAGTTGATGTCTTCAGTACATCACCTAAATGATGAACTCATAAAAATATTGAAATTACTTGGGCTCGAGTATGAAAAATTCTACATTTGATTAAAAATCTGCTGAATGTGGGGTGAAAGACTGTTTCAGGGAGTTTAGCCAGATCATACATACTGACTAGGCCAGGGAGTAAATTCTGCAAGATACTTTCAAGTTGCAAAAGAGATCTCTCCCCGAGAAAACATTTCATGAGGACATCTAGGCTGCCATTTGTTGTCTCATTTAGCATTTCAATGAAATTCTCATAGGCATAACTGATCTCGCGGTTTGGTATTGAAAGCCGCCAGGAACTCCGTCCACGGATATCAGGCCGGGGATCATCTGCTTTCACATATCCTGAAAAAATTTAAAAAACTCCAGATATTCATAGGATTTTTGCTGATATCTTTGAATGTTATCGATTCCTATATGAGGCACCTGATCTCCTGCCCTGATAACAGGCTTTCAAGATCGCGTTTGATTTCAACTCCTCCTGCTTCAAGTTCTTCATAGACGAGGGCATTTGATGATGTGTTCAACCAGTGGGGCGCAGGATTGTCTGGAAGATTGTCGATATAATTAGTTACAGACCAGGGATTGTATATTGTTTGTCCTCCAAATGAGTACCCATTATACCATAGGTCGTAGAACCTAGCACGGAGTCACTCTCAATGATGGGCGATATCTATCATCTCTGGGGTACCTAAGGAATCATCAACAGGGTATCTACGGAATACTGCCAATTGTCAGCATGGAGGGGCGGAAAGGTTGAGATGTTATCTATTTAGAGGCCTCACCGCCGGGTTAGTCACGTTGAACCCTCTTTAAACCGCGTGTTTCGGAGATTGTCGTAAGAGAGTATTTAAAAATGGGGGTGGGTGTTTCAATTTGGAAGGAAGAGGTCTTTATTACGCTTCGGGGAAGGGAAAAATGACTATTCCAACAATCTGAAGTGAGACTTATCAACCTGAAGCACACATATAATTCTTCAGAATGAAGTTTTTTAATACTGCCGGGCCAGTGGATTGTGAAGAACATTACTGTCTTCCTCCTTTATCCCGTTTCGATCTGGATGATATCCTCTCTCTAATTAACCAGAAAAAGTATTTTGTCCTTCATGCCCCCCGTCAGACCGGGAAGACCTCTTCGATGATTGCCCTGATGCATTATCTGAATAAAGAGGGGCAATATCGGGCTCTCTATACGAATATCGAAAATGCCCAGGCAGCACGGGAACAGGTACAGGAAGGGATCAGATCGGTCCTCATCTCAATAGCGAACTCTCTTCAATACTATCTAAATGACTCATATCTCGTCAACTCAACTTCTGATATTCTCTCGCAAGCCGGACCATATAATGCTCTTGAAGCAATGCTCAGCCTCTGGACTGAATATGAACAACTTCCGGTTGTTCTGATTCTTGATGAGATCGATGCTCTCGTGGGAGATACCCTCATCTCGGTACTCAGGCAGCTCAGATCAGGGTATGCGAAACGACCTCATGGATTTCCAACCTCAATAATTCTCTGTGGGGTCCGTGATGTTCGTGACTACCGGATTCATTCAGATAGAGAAAAATCTATCATTACCGGGGGGAGTGCCTTTAATATCAAGGCAGAATCGATGAGGCTTGGTAACTTTACGGAAGCAGAGGTATCTGTTCTCTGTAATCAGCATACTTCAGAAACGGGCCAGATATTTGAGGCTTGTGCACGCTCCTGTATCTGGAAACTGACCCGTGGGCAACCCTGGCTTGTCAACGCTCTTGCATATGAGGCCTGTTTTAAGATGAAAAAAGGGCGGGACCGGGCAACACCAGTCACCCTTGAGATGATTATTGAGGCAAAGGAACATCTTATCCAACGGCGTGAAACACATCTTGACCAGTTGACTGACAAACTCAAAGAGGAACGAGTAATTCGGGTGATAGAGCCCATCCTCACCGGTGGAAAGCAACCTGAGAATGTTCCCGAGGATGATATCTGGTATGCAGAGGATCTTGGACTAATCACTACAGAAGGGCAGCTTCGGATTGCAAATCCGATTTATCAGGAGATCATTCCAAGAATTCTGACCTATTCTACTCAGCTGACGATCTCGGTCGAACCTGCATGGTATGTCCTTGAAGACGGGTCATTGTCTATGGAAAAACTACTTACCTCATTTCAACAGTTTTTCAGGGAAAATAGTGAGATCTGGCTTGAGCGATTTATGTACCGTGAGGCCGGCCCCCAGCTGTTGCTTCAGGCATATCTCCAGCGGATTGTCAATGGAGGAGGAAGAATTGAACGGGAATATGGCCTTGGGATGGGGAGGACCGATCTCTACCTTATCTGGCCTCTCCCTGGCGGAATTGTTCAGCGTATTGTTATCGAATGTAAGATACTGAGAGGATCACGGGAAAAAACGATTCAGGCCGGGATGACGCAGGTCCTGGGATATGCTGATACCTGTGGAGCAGATGAAGTATACCTGATTGTCTTTGATCGGACAATGGGAAAACTCTGGGATGATAAAATCTTTAGAGATGTGAGAGAAATAGGGGAGCGAAAGGTTTTGGTCTGGGGGATGTAGAGGGATAGAGTAATTTTATCCTTAGTCCAGATTATTTGTCAGAGGATATAACTGCCAAATTCTTATTATTTCTCACGGCGAGTATCACTTCGCAGCGGAAGATCACTATGGCAAATCTCGTTTCTTTTTTTTCAGATGAAATGTGTTTTGTAACCGGGGGGTCCGTGCCGGCAGTCTTCAGATCTGATTTCGATATCAGCAGCACCATTGCTTATGATCTGCTGAACCTTTATGAGGATTTTCGGGTCGGTTGAATAGCGTCATGGATAATTCATCAGCAATGACTCCGGCCTTCTCCGGGGTGGCAGGTTATCCAGTATTCCCGCACCAATCATCTGCTGTGCGTGTTTGTCCCTTTTTTTTCTCACTTTTGCATTGTGTCTTCCCGGCATAAGATTCATATGCACCACATAGTGGACCTGTGGGAGTTGAACAGGTACTCCGGAGTCGGGGGGTTCTGCTCATTTCTTGGATACATATGTTTTTGAGACGTTCCGGGATAATTTAATGAAATTCAAATATCTGCCAGAATGTTAGAGTATTACATGTACGTGTCTGATTGGAGGGGATATATATCAATAATTTGTTATGAAAAACCCGATCTGATTATATAGAGGGGGGAGGGAGGGGATAAAATATTTAAGGCTATCAAGAAGGTGATGGGATATTTTTAATCCCCTTCTTCTTATGGGATTTGTATAAGTACTCGTAATATTATTTTTATTTTTTTTCTGTCAGATATTGGATGTGCGTCGTGCGGCTGGGCTCAGGTTCCGATAGTGACTGAACCTGGTTCTTGGGTATCATCAGGATTGGTGATAAAAAAGGGACCATTTGTGTCTGTTTCCGATATTGGTGACGTTGCACTATCAGAAAAAATTGAAGAATTAAGTGGAAAAAAATCATTGAGAACTTCGACAAAGGTAATCCAGAGTATTCTGAAAGTAGTATAAATTTAAGAACCCCCTTATAATTAAACTGCAAGGACACTAGCCGAGAGAAAATTTAAAAATCACCAGAATCGAAGAAAATCAAGGAATATCAAAAAAAGGTGAAAACGGTTCGGAACAAAAATACTAATGTCATAAAAAATAATCCTCGAAAAACCAAAGAACATGACATTGTAAAGATGTTTAAAGTCCCACCACCACACCAACTAATATATACTCAAAAAACATAGGAGAATATGCTACTATAAAATCAGAGGGAAATATTTCGATGGAATATCCTTGATTAAGAAGTAAATCATTAGTATTTTTCTTTGATTCATTGATTTTTTGGGGAAATAAAATGAAATCGATAATATGGTTTAAAAAATTCTTAATCTATTCATTTTGTGCATTCCTTCTTTTTCAAACGGTTCAGGCTGGAACATTACCTATTCCATCAATAAATACCGGTTCAGACCTTAAGAATATTAATAGTCAAATGATGGAAACCTCATTTAATTCTTTTAATTATACCATAAGTCATTCAAACGAATCAGTAAACGAACAATTGAGCTCATTCCCTCTTTTTTTTATTCCGAATATGGGTCAGACAA
>Ga0351906_1257_pt1 | contig 9243 bp, 8 predicted proteins | sample BONcelHT113001E5_FD_206866 | JGI IMG/M metagenome (GOLD analysis project Ga0351906, IMG submission 206866) | Enriched cells from coal bed in the Powder River Basin, Montana, United States - BONCAT cells T11 rep1 HSBNCT.T11.300.1.E5 ... | reverse complement strand
GATGGACCCGACGGAAGACGGATTTTCTTCTTTCGAAGCGGTCTGTGAGAAGGGGCTGAGTTTTTCCGATTCCCTGACAGAAAAAGGTGTACGCCATATCTTTATTGGCGGGCTTGCGACCGATTATTGCGTCAAGTATACCGTTCTGGAGGCGCTCAAATTAGGATTTTCCGTTACTCTGCTGATTGACGCGGTTCGGGGTGTGGACCTGAAGCCGGGGGATGCGGAGTCAGCGATACGGGAGATGGTGCTGGCGGGTGCCGGTGTTGCATGCCTGAGGAGTTTGACGGAGTGAGAAGCTTCGTTGGGAGCAGCGACTTGCCGCTCCCAACGATAGAGGTATTACTTGGATTCGCGTGCGGTAACCATGTGGAGCGCTTTGCTGAAGGTGGCTTCGGTTGCCTTCTGGATTTCTTCGACAACGTTTGAGGGAGCTGGTGAATCCAGAGAGAGGATTACCATCGCCTCTCCTTTCTTTTCCCTTCTGCCAAGGCTCATTGCGGCAATGTTGATCTCGTGCTGCCCCAGGATCATACCGATCTTGCCGATCATGCCTGGCCTGTCCGCATAGGTTAGCAGCAGCATGTGTTCTTCCGGAGCAAAATCAACCTGGTAGTCGCGAAGCCGTACGATACGCGGGGTGCCTTCAAAGTGAGTACCGGAAATGACCCTCTTTTCGTTTGGCCCCTCTATGGTAATGGTAACCATGTTGGAAAAAGACCCGGTCTCGGTGAGCTTGACTTCTTCGACCGCAATTCCCATGTTTTCGGCAACCAGGTTTGCATTCACCATATTCACGTCCTGCTCCACCTTGCGGTTGAGGAGTGCTGCAAGACCGCAGACGGTTATCGGAGAGGTGCAGTATTCGGCAATGTTCCCTTCGTAGGTGAAGGTTACTTTGTTCATGTTGGTGTCGAGCAACTGCACGACGAAATCACCCATGATATTGATCAGGCGCAGAAAGGGACGCATCTGTTCCATCAGGGAAAGGTCAAAACGGGGGATATTGACGGCATTTTCCAGCGGTTGCTCGTCAAGGTAGCGGATAATTTCGCGCGACACATCCACCGCCACGTTGATCTGTGCTTCGTTGGTGGATGCCCCGAGGTGCGGCATCGAGAGGACCCTTTCGTGGGCGATGATTTTCTGGAGGACGTCCGATTTGGGGGGTTCCTCGGTCCATACATCGATGGCCGCGCCGCCCACCTTGCCGCTGTTGAGAGCATTCAGCAAAGCCTCGTCATTAATAATCCCGCCGCGGGCCGTGTTGATGAGGATGACACCATCCTTCATCTGGCCGATTTCCTTTTCGCCGATCAGGTTACGGGTTTCGTCGGTCATGGGGACATGCAGGGTGATGATGTCCGCAGTTCTGATAAGTTCTTCAATCGAGACAAGCCGGATTCCCAGATCTTTGGCCCTTTTTTCCGATACATAGGGGTCGCTTCCGATCACCTCGCATTCGAAGGCCTGCAGCCTCGTGACCACGCGGCCGCCAACCTTGCTCAGGCCGATGACCCCTGCCACTTTGCCTTTCAGTTCCGATCCGACCAGCGCGGAACGCTTCCATTCTCCCTTCTTGAGGCTTGCGTCTGCCTTGGCGATATTCCGGCAGAGCGAGAGGAGCAGCGCCAGGGTATGTTCGGCCACGCTGTTGGTATTGCCGAAGGGCGCGTTGAGGACGATAATGCCCTTTTCACTCGCGACTTTCACATCCACGCTGTCGATGCCGACGCCTGCCCGGGCAACAAGTCGCAAGTTTTTCCCTGCTAGGAGAACATCCCGGTCGACTTTCGTGGCGCTCCGGGTAACAATTGCTTCATACTCGCCGATGACGGAAATCAGTTCCTCTTTGCTGAGCCCGAGACGGACATCCACCTGTATCCGCGGGTCCTTTTCCAGGATCAAGAGTCCCTCATGTGCCAGCTGTTCGGTTACGATTACTTTCATGTCCACTCCTTTTCATGGGTAGTGTTCCAAAACCGAAGAGGTTTTAGTAAAGGTAAACATCATAGCTTCGTTGTGGTCATTTTGCAAGAAAATCAGTGAAAACGGCGTTTTATCGTATCTGATTCTACGAGGAAGGCACGAATATCATGCTGTTAAGGGACGGGGAACGGTATGAAAAGACAGGTTGGTTCGCCCGTGCTGCAGATTAGCTGCAATATCGTTTGAGCAGATTCTGGTACGAGTCGATGCGCCGATCCCGGAGAAAGGGCCAAATACGTCGGACGGCTTCGCAGCGTGTCAGGTCGATTTCGACGGTGCATAGTTCTCCACCCTCTGTGCCGGCCTGTGCCAGAATTTCTCCCTGGCAACCTGCCGCAAAGCTGCTGCCCCAGAAGAGAATGCCGTTGCCGGAAGCATCGGACGCGGCTTCGAATCCAACCCGGTTGACGCTGATGACCGGAATGCCGTTTGCAACGGCATGGGAGCGCTGGATTGTGATCCAGGCATCTCTCTGGCGCTCCTGTTCAGCGGGGGTGTCATTCGGGTCCCAGCCGATGGCGGTCGGGTAGATCAGTATCTCAGCGCCGGAGAGTGCCATCAGGCGGGCCGCTTCGGGAAACCACTGGTCCCAGCAGACCAGGACGCCGAGTCTGCCGACCGAGGTGTCGATGGGGGCGAAACCCAGGTCTCCGGGGGTAAAATAGAATTTTTCATAGAACCCGGGGTCGTCCGGTATATGCATCTTTCGGTATGTCCCGGCAATTGTTCCATCCTTTTCCAGGACTACGGCGGTATTGTGGTAGAGTCCCGGGGCGCGACGCTCGAACAGCGATGCAACGATGACGATCCCGCACTCCCGGGCAACGGCGGCGAGCAGGTCGCTGGAGGGGCCGGGAATCGGCTCAGCCTGATCAAAACAGCAGGTTTCTTCGATCTGACAGAAATACAGGCCGGCGTGAATCTCCTGCAGGACAACCAGCTGGGCGCCGAGTTGTGCGGCTTCGCGGATGGCTTCGATGCTGTTTGACAGATTCTCCGCTTTGTCATTGGTGCAGGCCTGTTGCACGAGCGCTACTTTCAGGGATTTCACGGTAAAACTCCTTTCGGGACCTGCATGGTGAGGCAGTGCAGTGAACCATGCTGCTGTATCAAGGGCAGGCAGTCGATTCCGATGATCGCTCTTTCGGGGAAAGCCTTCCGGACAGCGTCAAGGGCGGCCGTGTCATTCTTGTCCTGGTAGGTGGGTACGAGGACCGCCCCGTTGATGATAAGGAAATTTGCATAGGTTGCCGGAAGCCGCCGGCCGTCCTGACCATGGCGGGGAGAGGGCCAGGGCAGGGGAATGAGGCGGTAGGGACGACCGTCACGGGTCCTGAAGGACGCAAGTTCCGAGGCCATCTGTTGAAGCGCCGTAAAATGAATATCCTGTTCATCGGGACAGGAAACATAGACGATCGTATCTTCCGGGCAGAGTCGTGCCAGCGTGTCAATATGGGCGTCGGTGTCGTCCCCGGCCAGAAATCCGCTGCCGAGCCAGAGGATGTTCTTCATGCCGAGCGTTTCGATCAGCGCCGCCTCGATCTCTTTCCTGGAGAGGTGGGGGTTACGGTTCGGACCCAGGAGGCATTCCTCTGTGGTAAGCAGAGTATCTTTTCCGTCGCTTTCAATGCTGCCACCTTCCAGGACCATCCCGACTGTTTTCAGCGGTGTCGCTGCCAATGCTCCGGCTTGGTGGAGACGTCTGGTTGCCTGATTGTCCTGGTCGGCGGCAAATTTGAGACCCCAGCCATTGAAGATAAAATCGAGCAGGAGCGGTTTTCCTCCCTCAAAAACGGTGATTGGCCCGAAGTCCCGCATCCAGGTATCGTTGGAGTTGATTTCGTAGATGGTGATCCGTTCCGCTACCGCACCGGCACGGTGGAGCTTTTCTTCCAACGCCACCATGTCCGGGGCAATGATCACCACCCGTTCGATTAGGCTGATCTGTGTCGCGATTTCAACGAAGACCGGCTCCACCTCATGCAGAACGGGGTGCCAGTCGCTATCTTTGTGAGGCCAGGCGAGCAGAACGCCGTCCTGCTCTTCCCATTCGGCTGGTAATCTTCTTTTCATTGGCATGCCTATATCACCATTTCCATGGTTCGTCAATCCGGGCTCTGAGTTTTGCGTGAGGGGACGCTTGATTTTTTCAGCCTTTCACGATACTATTCATAATTCTTTCAAGCGGTTCGGTATCGCTGAAACACCCCGGCAATGAAGATGGCGTCCGGGATTTTTTGTCTTTACGGAAGGGTTTGGTCACATTTGGACACCCGAGTCCTTATTTACTACTAGTTATGGGAGTTGTACATGATTGTTGCCTGTCCAATCTGCAGGAAAAAGGTCGAATGGGAGGGGAATCCCCATCGTCCGTTCTGCTCCGAGCGCTGCAAATTGATTGACCTGGGCGCATGGGTCGCGGAAGAATACTCCGTTCCCGCCGAAACAGGACCATCTGAAGAGGATTCTGGAGAACCGGAGAATCACTGAGAACAACCTGCATGCCGCCTTATCCGAATACCCGCTAATGACAGGGTGAGGGTTTCCTCGCCGGGTAGTACTGCTGATTCTTTGCCTGATTACCGATGAGCTGGTACAGTTTTACCACAACAGCCTTTTTTTTGCCACCATGCCGGACGGTCGAATTCATCGTGCCGGGTACTATCAGTTCCTCGTTATCCAAGGAGTTTACAATGTCTGAAGTTCGTCTGCGATTCGCCCCGAGTCCTACCGGGTACCTCCACGTGGGGGGGGCAAGGACCGCCCTGTTTAACTGGCTTCTGGCCAGGAAGGAAGGGGGGAAATTCATCCTCCGCATCGAAGATACCGATGTGGCGCGCTCTACCCAGGAGTCGGTGGACGCGATTCTCGAGGGGATGACCTGGCTCGGCCTTGACTGGGATGAGGGGCCGTTTTACCAGTCCGATAATTTCCCCCTCTACCGGGAATACGTGGAAAAGATGTTGGCTGCCGGCACGGCGTACAAATGCTACTGCTCGCCCGCGGAACTGGAGAAGAAGCGCGAACTTGCCATCAGTGAAGGACGCAAGCCGAAATACGCCGGCACCTGCCGAAGTCTGACCGAGGATGTTCCCGGCGCTCCCTACGTGGTCAGATTCCGCTGTCCTCTGGAGGGTGAAACGGCCTTTGACGATCTCATCAAGGGCAGGATATCCTTTCAGAACGAGGAGCTGGACGACCTGATTATCCAACGTACCGATGGCACTCCCACCTACAACTTCACCGTGGTGGTTGATGATGCCAGCATGAGGATTACCACAGTCATTCGCGGTGACGACCATGTCAATAACACCCCGCGCCAGATTCTCCTCTACGAGGCGCTTGGCTGCCCGGTACCCAAATTTGCCCATGTGCCGATGATACTCGGCGAGGACAAATCGCGCCTCTCGAAGCGGCACGGCGCCACGAGCGTCATGGCCTACCGTGACATGGGGTTCCTCCCCGAGGCCATGGTCAATTACCTGGTCAGGCTGGGCTGGAGTTATGGTGATGAGGAGATTTTCACTCTCGAGGACCTGATTGCGAAATTTTCCATCGAGTCGGTCGGCCGCTCTGCCGGGGTGTTCAATCCTGACAAACTCCTCTGGCTGAATGCTCACTATATCAAGACCGGTGACCCGAAGCGGTTGGCGGAACTCCTCAAGCCTTTCCTGCCGGAGCGGGGTGTTGATTGGACCGTTGGGCCGGATCTGGTTGCCGTGGTCCGGACGCTGCTTGACCGATCACGAACCATGCTGGAGATGGCGGATGGGATGATTTTCTACTATGCCTCAGATTTCGAGTATGATGAGAAGTCCCTGGCAAAATTCCTGACCCCGGCTGCCAGGGAATTGTGTGGCGAGCTGGTGGAACGATTGAAACAGTCGGAGGATCTGGGCCATGATTCCATTGCGGCGCTCTTTGACGGGCTCTGCGCCGAGAAGGGCGTCAAGATGAAGGATGTGGCCCAGCCGGCCCGCTATGCCCTGACCGGCGGTTCGGCTTCGCCGGGTATTTACGATGTAATCGGCGTTCTCGGCCGGGATGAAACGATCAGAAGGCTGCAGCGGGCGCTGGCGTCCTGATGGATCAGAGTGATTGAATCTTTGTCGTGGAAATTACCCCTTACCCCCTTTCGTTGAAGGAGGGGGAATGATGTAATACGAGTCATCTGCCATGCTGCTACGATATTTTCGCGTCAATCGGCGCGATATTGCTTATTTTCGCTTTACCCTGGAGGCCTACGAAGGGCTGGCAACCCTCACTACGCTGGATGCGCGGAACGGAATTGTTGTACTTTCTATTCCGGAAGGTTTTGCGGATGAGGTAGCCGCCCTGCTTGCCGCACTTGCTCACGAGATCGACGTGACGGAGATCCCGTTTTCCGATGACCTTCCCTTTCCCTTGAAACAGGAGACCCACAATGATGCTTGACGCCATGGATTTATCCCGGATACTGCGCAGTGCCCTTTCCGAAGGGGGAGAGTTCGCGGACATCTATTTCGAAGAAGGCTCTTCCACCTCCGTTGTCTGTGAGGATGGAAAGATCGAAAAGATCGTTGCCGGAACGGATCGCGGGGTCGGTATCCGTGTTATTTCCGATCTCAGGACTGCCTATGCCTACACCAACGAGATTACGGAGCAAGCGCTTCTGGGCCTGGCACGTACGGTAAGCCGTGCGGTCAGGGGGCGGGAGTTCGGAGCTGCTATCGATCTGCGAGCTAAGACGGTGGGTGCTGGGTTCCCGATCAAGACCTCACCTGAAACCGTACCGCTGCAGGACAAGGTAGCGTTGGTTCGACGTGCGGACCAGGCCGCGCGCAAGATGGATGAGCGCGTCCGACAGGTCATGGTTGTCTATCGTGACGGAAGAGTCCGTACCCAGATTGCCAATTCATTGGGGGAATTCATCGAGACGGGCAGAACCGGAACTGTTTTTCTGACCCAGGTGGTGGCGTCACAGGGAGAGGTTGTCCAGACCGGTTATGAACCGATCGGTGGCTTTCGTGGTTTTGAACTGTTCGATACCACGAGCCCTGAGGAGGTGGCCCGTACCGCTGCCGGAAGAGCCCTCATGATGCTTTCGGCCCGCAAGGCACCGGCAGGCACCATGCCGGTCGTGATCTCCTCCGAGGCAGGAGGCACCATGGTGCATGAGGCAATCGGTCATGGGCTGGAGGCTGATCTCGCCCAGGCGGGGATGTCGGTCTATACCGGGAAGATTGGCACCCAAGTTGCTTCTCCTCTCATTACCGTCATCGACGATTCAACCATTCCCCATGCCAGAGGTTCCTATTCCTATGACGATGAGGGAGTTGCCGCGCAGAAGACCGTGCTGGTGGAAAACGGCATACTGAAATGCTATCTCTATGACCGACTCTCCGCTATGAAAGACGGCTGCGCATCAACCGGCAACGGCCGGCGCGAGTCGTACCATGCCAAGCCCATCGTGCGTATGACTAATACGCTCATCGCTCCGGGGGAATCGTCTCCGGAAGCGATTGTCAGGGAGGTCCAGCAGGGTCTGTTTGTGAAAAAGATGGGTGGTGGGCAGGTTAATACGGTAACCGGCGACTTCGTTTTCGAGGTTTCGGAGGGGTATCTGATTCAAAACGGCACCATCGGCGAACCGGTGCGGGGCGCGACACTGACCGGAAATGGCCCTGAAGTGCTGAAAAATGTGACAAAAATTGGCAACGATCTCGGTTTTGGTATTGGGACCTGCGGCAAGGATGGGCAGGGCGCTCCTGTATCAGACGCCCAGCCGACCCTGCTTATTTCCGAAATTACGGTTGGGGGCGCGCTCTAGGAGCCTGTCGGACTGGCAGGTGCCGACACTTTTCCTTAAATAACCGGGACATTGAATCCCTACGGTCCGAAAGTTCCGATAACGGCTGTGCATAGCGAGGAAAAAAATGTCTGCCGATGAAACAGCGACGTTAAAACCTTTGGAACTTCTTGAGCTTCTTCGCGGCTATCCATTTCTGGAAAAGTTTGACCTTGCCCTTTTTTATGAAAAGGATGGCCTGGTAACTCGCTTGGGCACGGTTTCCCCGCTGTGCGGGGTTCTTGCGCGTAACCTGGTTTGCATTGAGAAATGCGAGCCGTCTTACGAAAGAGCCGTCATGCTTGCCCTCGGCAAACAGAAACCGATGGTTTTCAGCTGCCGGGCAGGTCTCATGAATTTTGCCGTTCCCTATCAAGTTGGTGACGGTTTCCGCTTCTGTTTTGTCGGGGGCGGGGTGAGAGCTCCTACCCTTGATCTTTTTTTAACGGAAAAGCTGGCAAAATCAGACAGGATTGATGGTTTTGCCCTTCTTGAAGGTTTGGAGAAGCTACCCACGGCCACTCCCCAGGAAGTCAAGGATGCGGCAAAAGAGGTATCCCGTTTACTAGGAGGGCTGGTCAGCGATAGTATCCAGGCGCGACTGCTCGAAAAGAACGTCGAAATGTTCCGGACTGTTCGGGGTATCCTGGCACATCTGGAAGGTACAACGACCCCGGAAGCTCTGATCGGGCTTATGAGCGAAACGCTGGGAATCCTTTTCGATATTCCACGGGTTGCCATTGGACTCACGAATGGCCCGGGAAAAGATATCCAGCTGCGCGGCCTGATAGGGATGGTAAAGAACCTTGGCGGCTGTTCGGAAAAGCAGCTCGCCGCTCTCTTCCCTGATGGCGACACCGGCCCGGTACTGGTACCTGAGAAGGAACTGGGAGAGTACTTTCCCTCGGTGGTGGCGGAGAGGGCGCTCTGTCTGCCGATCGCCAGCGGAGCTCAGCTGTTGGGATTGCTGGCCATCTTCGATGATGATCTCACGTATCGCGACACCCTGCTGGTGGGAATGATTACCGACAGAAGCCACCTTCAGCAAAGCGCTCCACATGGTTACCGCACGCGAATCCAAGTAGTACCTCTATCGTTGGGAGCGGCAAGGCGCTGCTCCCAACGAAGCTTCTCACTCCGTCAAACTCCCCAGGCATGCAACACCGGCACCCGCCAGCACCATCTCCCGTATCGCTGACTCCGCATCCCCCGGCTTCAGGTCCACCCCCCGAACCGCGTCAATCAGCAGAGTAACGGAAAATCGAAATTTGAGCGCCTCCAGAACGGTATACTTGACGCAATAATCGGTCGCAAGCCCGCCAATAAAGATATGGCGTACACCTTTTTCTGCCAGGGAATCGGAAAAACTCAGCCCCTTCTCACAGACCGCTTCGAAAGAAGAAAACCCGTCTTCCGTCGGATCCATC
>Ga0351906_1255_pt1 | contig 9292 bp, 5 predicted proteins | sample BONcelHT113001E5_FD_206866 | JGI IMG/M metagenome (GOLD analysis project Ga0351906, IMG submission 206866) | Enriched cells from coal bed in the Powder River Basin, Montana, United States - BONCAT cells T11 rep1 HSBNCT.T11.300.1.E5 ... | reverse complement strand
TCCAGCCGCTCGCGGAGCACATGGTAGCCCACGCCCATGGTGACCACCGCCCCCAGCGACGAGAGCACCGAGACCAGACTGAGCAGCCCCCGGGTGGTCGACAGCGAGAACAGCGTGGCAGCGGAGAGGTGGAAGAGTCCTGCCGCGACGACACTGGGCCACACGTCTTTGGGGAGGCGAAAACCCGGGATCGAGTAGTCGAACGGGGTCCCGGCCTTCGAGCCCCCGCCGCTCGCGGAGGCGCGCCGAGCCCACAGGCGCAGACCACCCACCAAGAGCGTGAGCATGATCACGGAGGTGATCCGGCCAGCCACGGCAGGCAAGAAGGGATCGTAGGCGGCGGTCGCCGCGTAGCCCACCAGCGAGAATCCGAAGAAGCCAGCCGCGACCACCGCGAGCGTGGCGGCCAATCGGGGGCGCTGCTCTGGCGGGGATACGTCAGGGGTCTTGCCAGCAGTCTCCGCTGGGATGGGAGCCGCGGCCCCGACCTCGATCGTTCCGACGACCCCCCCTTGTGGGTGTCGGTCGTACACGGCCAGACCCACGCCGATGACGGCGGCCAGGACACCCACCGCCTGGAGCACGCTCGGCCTCTCGCCGCGCATCAAGCCTACGGCGACCGGGACCACGGCGCCCGAACTCGCGATCGGGGCCACCAGGCTCATGGTTCCCACGGCCAAAGCCTTGAAGTAGGCGCCCATGCCCAGGGCGACCGCGACGCCAGCGAGTAGCGCGGGCCCGGTAGCCTCCCAGCCGAGCCACCCGCGCCCCACGAAGACGAATAGCAGGAGTCCTACCACCAGGCCGGCGGCCTGGCTCACGAGCGACACGGTCCACGACGACGTGCGGCGCCCCACCAGGCCGGCGATCACGTCTCCGATACCCCAGGAGGCCGACGCGGCGAGCGCTATCAGAGCCGTTACCATCAGCGAGCCACCCCTTGATCCTGTACGCAGTGCTCCGAACCCATCGCGCACTATGACACCAGCGTCCCGCGGAGTCCAGCGGGCCGAGGCGATTCCCCCGAAGATCCCACGGGGCTGAGGGAAACTATTCGCTATGCTATGTTGAATCTATGGGACGTGCTCTGATCGTCTTCCTCTCGCTCGGAGGCACCACCTCGCGGGTGGCGCGGCACATCGCTCGGGGTTTGCTGCACGCCGGTGTGGACGCCGATCTGCGCAACCTCAGCCGAACGGGCGCCGACGCCGCGCCACAAGGCACCGTCGCCGACTACGACCTCATCGGTCTGGGGTCCCCCCCCTGCGCACTACTACCGAGCGTCGCAACCCGTGATGCGCTTCCTTCGGAACCTCCCGCGACTCGACGGTCGCGGCGCCTTCACCTTCACGCTGCACGGCACCTATCCAGGCCGAGCGGCCCGCGACCTACGGGTCGGCTTGGAGGAGCGGGGCTCCGTCCACCTCGCCGCATTCTCCAGCCGGGGCACCGACCGATACGTGGCCTACATGCGCAAGGGCTTTCTCTTCTCAGCCGGACATCCTGACGAGACCGAGTTGGCCGCGGCAGTGGCGTTCGGGGAAGACATCGGGGGACGGTGGTTGGAGCGCGATCCAGAGGCCATGCTCACGGCCCCTCTGCTTCCGGTGGGTAACATCTCTCTGGGCTCGGACCGTCGGCCGAACTGGGGGCGGGAGTGCACTCTCTGTCTCTACTGCGAGATGATCTGCCCGGAGGAGGCCATCGCCACGCCGGTCGGTTGGCCTCCGTTCGACGCCTTCATCGCCCACAACGTCCGCGCGGCGGCCGGAGCCCACCGATCTGCGGGCGGCGTCGAGCGCCACCGGCCTCACTACGTACCGCCCCGCGTCTGAGAGGGTGGCAGTCCCCGACCAGACCGCCGTCTGACCGGGTCCGATATAGAGGTCTCGACGCGCCCCCAAAAGTCGGGGCGGGCCGGAACCACCAGCCCGTGGAACCCACCGGGGTCTCCGGATGTGCCCGTGGCAACCACCCACCGCCGGCCTGAGCCGTCCACTGCTACCAGCCGAACCGGCGTCGCGGCCGCCTCACCCGACCCCCATGAGGCCCACACCGCCAATCGCCGGCCCGTAACCAGTTGAGGCCGTCCGAAAGATGGGGTATCGAGGGGCGACGAAAGCCCCGGCGCGGCCGCGTTCGGCATCCCAGCAGGCGGCTGGTAGGCGTTCTCAGACACCGGACGAGCCCCGAACCTCGGAACGCCTGCCTCGAAGAAACGCACCGCGATCGACTGATCTACTGTCGAAACCGCCGGCTCCTGCACTTGGAAATGAAGGTGCGGGCCCGACGAGTATCCGGTGTCCCCGCTGAGGGCTATCGGCTGCCCCGCAGTGACGAGTTGGCCGGGGAATACCAAGACTCCAGTCGTGGCCAGGTGGAGGTAGGGGGAGTAGAGACCGCCGGCGTGCTCGATCAGCACGTAGTTGGCGTACCCGGCGTAGAGGTCGCTGAAGCCTCCACCCCGCATCCCCTCCTCTACCGCCGCCACCCTGCCCGCAGCCGCCGCGACGACCACCGATCCCTCGGACATGACGAAGTCCCATGCGAATTCAGAGAGCCGTCGTGCCTGGTGAATGTAGTTCCCCGCGTTGCCCTGAGAGACAAGGTAGCCGGTACCGAGCGGAAACGGCAGGTGAAAGGCCGGAAGTTCCTCGTCGGAGGCGGGCGGAGATGATGTCGTGCTCGTGGTAGGCGGCAGGAGGGCTGCGCTCGCTCCGCTCAGGCCGACCGGCGAAAGGCCCGTGTCGGGCACCGACAAGCCCAGGCCGACCGCCAGGAGCAACGCCAAGATCAGAGTCGGCAACAGAGCCAAGAACGGAGCCGGCGGCGTGGCTCCGGCCGAGATACAGCCGGGCCTCCTGGGTGGTCCGCCCAGAGGGCGACCCTGAGGGTGTGGCGACCCTGAGGGTGTGGCGACGCAGGTGGACGTTCCATCGAGCTAAGCTACCACGAGGTCGATCGGGGCGGCAGAGCGGTCCACCGTACGATAAGCTGAGGCGATGATCGAGTACGTCGAAACAGCGGCCAGGCGGATGTCGTGCTGATGCCCACGGAGGAGCCGACCGCCCCAAGACGGGGGAATCCGACCCGGCCGGCCGAAGCCGCCCGCTCGTTCGCGGGCGCCGGCTTCGGGGCTGCGGTCGACAAACTCTTCGGAGGACGCCGATGAACGCCGATACGGACAAGATCACCGAGGCCACCAGGCGCCGCTACGATCGACTCTCGCGCACCTATGACCTCATGGAGTGGGCGGTGGAGCGCCGGGCATTCGAAGGCTATCGGCGCAGGCTCTGGCCGCTGGTGGAGGGGCCTCGCATACTCGAAGTGGGTGTGGGCACGGGCAAGAACATCCCCTATTACCCCACGGCGGCAGACGTCACCGCTATCGACCTCAGCCCGGGCATGTTGGCCAAAGCGCGCCGCGTGGCGACTGAACTGGGCTCGCCGGTGGACCTCCGGGAGATGGACGTGCAGGAACTCGACTTTCCCGACGACGAGTTCAACACGGTGCTCACCACCTTCGTCTTCTGCTCCGTGCCCGACGCAGTACGAGGCCTGAGCGAGATCAGACGGGTCCTCCGCCCCGGCGGGCGCCTCTTGATGCTCGAACACGTGCTCTCCACCAATCCGCTCCTGAGTCGCGCCATGCGGCTGGTCAACCCCATGGTGCTGCGCATGATGGGAGCCAACATCGACAGACGCACCCGGGAGAGTATCGAGGCGGCGGGCTTCCTCGTCGAGGACGAGACCGACCTCTGGCTCGATATCGTCAAGCTCTTCAAGGCTCGGATCCGGTGACCGACGTCGTGCCCATAGAGCCCGGAGCATGGGAACGCGAGGGAGCGGTGGTGCCCGTCGAGGGCCCGCGCGAGTTCGCCGACTGGCTCTTATCCCTGGAGCGCGAGAGGTCTACGTGGGACGAATCCGCGACCCGAAAAGCACCATGGGGCGCGGGCTACGCGATCGTGGTAGCGGTACGCACCCCCGGGCCCGCGCCGCGGGCCGGCCCCACAAGCACCGGCGCCATGGGACACCCGGCCACCGAGGCCGGCGGCTCCGCCCCCGGCACCATCCGCTACTTCATGATCTCCGGCGACGACGTACGCCTACTCGCGGGCCGCGCCACCGGTGCGGCGGCCCGCTTCGCCGAGCGCCTGGGTCGACTCCTCGGGCCCGCGCTCGTCCCCATCGCGGAACGCTGGACGTCCGCCTGGCACGAGACCTTCGTCGGCGCGAAGCAGGTGGCCGAGCTTCTGGGTGTGGAACCGGCCACCGTGGAGCGCTGGGCGCACGAGGACGAGGACTTTCCGCTGCCCGTGCTGGAACGGCCACGGGGGCCCGTGTACGTGCGCGAGGAGATCGTGGAATGGCTCGAGCGGAAGCAACCGCCGCGGCCCTGACGACACCCGGTGCTCACGAATCGAGGACGCTGCGGACCTTCTGGGCAAGGCCCAGCGCCGAGAAGGGCTTTTCCATGAAATGGATGCCCCCTTCCACCACTCCCCTTTGAGCGATGACATCCTCCGAATACCCCGACATGAACAGGATCTTGATGTCCGGTCTCATCGCCACTATCCGATCGCGCAGATCCACCCCGTTCATGCCCGGCATGATCACGTCGGTGACCAGCAGGTGCAATTGACCTGAGTACTCGGCGGCGCAGCTCACGGCTTCAGCTGGAGATTGCGCGGTAAGAACCGCGTATCCCGCACGCTCGAGGATCGCCTTGGTGAGACGCAGAACCGACTCCTCGTCCTCGACCACCAGAATCGTCTCGGTTCCGGTGGTAGAGCGCTCAGCCGGTTGCACCGGCCCATCGTGAGCCTCGAGGAGACATCTGGGAAAGGAAAGCCTGAAGGTGGCTCCACCTCCCGGTTGGCTCTCGACCTCGATGAAACCTTCGTTCTGCCTCACGATACCGTAAACAGTCGAAAGCCCCAGTCCGGTCCCCTCGCCCGAGGCCTTGGTCGTGAAGAACGGCTCGAAGATGCGGTCGAGCGTCTCACGGTCCATACCCTTTCCGGTGTCCTCGAACGACAGCTCCACGTAGTCACCCGGGGCCTTGTCCGCACCCGCGAACGCCTCGACCTCCCCCACAATGCGGTTACGGGTACGTACGGTCACCGATCCGGTCACCGCGATGGAGTCACGAGCGTTGACAGCAAGATTGGCGAGCACCTGGTCCACCTGCGCGGGGTCGATCCACACTCGCCATAGATCGGCAGCCGGTGAGAAGGCCACCTCGATGTTCTCTCCTATCAGACGAATCAGTAGTCGAACCTCGTTCTCGATCGTTTCGTTCAAGTCCACGACCTGCGGCGAGACGGTCTGTCTGCGCGAGAAGGCCAGCAACTGACGCGTCAGATCCGCGGAACGTCGCGCGGCATCCTCGATCTGCCTCAACTCGTCGACGGCGGGATCGTTCGGATGCAGGCCGTCAAGAGCAAGGTCGACGTTGCCCAAGATCACGCTGAGCATGTTGTTGAAGTCGTGGGCAACGCCACCGGCCAGCCGGCCCACCGCCTCCATCTTCTGCGCCTGCCTCAAGTCCGCCTCCATGCGGACCCGCTCCTCCCGGGCTTCGACGATGTCACGGGCCTGCGAGGCTCCGTGCAGAGCGAACGCCACGTCTGCCGCCATCGCTTCGAACAGCTCGCGCTCGTCGGAATCGATCCCGATGTTGCGAGTCGTAGAAGCACTGAGACACCCGTACGCGGTACCCGCATGCCGCAACTCCGCAGATACAGTCTCTCCACTGGTGCGGTCGCCTCCGGCCGGGCATTCGGCGCACGTGTCGAGGGCCCGGAGCACGACCGCGGAACCCCCGTGTCGCACTGCTTCTACGCAGCACGAAGGCATGACTCCGACTGCCAGCATCTCCTTCAGCCGTTCGCCGGCCGGGTCCGGGCCGGCATGCGCGAACTGGGTGATCACCCCACCGCTGTTCACCAAGAAGACCGAGACCGCGTCGTAGCCGCGATGCTCCACGAGCAGGTCGCACGTCCCCTGGATGAGCGCCTGGGCGTCGCGCTCGTTGATAGCAAGGTGGCTGATGCTCCGTGTTGCCCGTAGCACCCGGTTCAGGTGCTCCACACGCTCGTCGCTCTTCGCACGCTCGGTGATGTCTTGGAGCGTCACCACCACGCTGATCGGCCTACCCGCCTCGTCCAAGAGAGGAGCGGCGTTTATGGAGAGGAGCACCCGCTGCCCGTTGGGCCATTCGATAGCGTGACGAACGTCGAACACGGGCCGGGCGGTTCCCATGACCCGATTGAAAGGAATATCCTCCTCGGGGAAAGGCCCCCCTTCGACGTCCGTGACCCGCCATTCGGGTGCGTTGTAGGTACGCCGGGTGATCTCGTCTCGCGAGAGGCCCAAGACGCGCTCCGCCTCGGTATTGGCGTAGGTGAAGACTCCGTCGTCGCCGACCATGACGATGCCCACGGGGCTGGTCTCGGTCACGGTCTTGAGGACATCTTGGTCACGACGCCGCGTCTGCTGCACCGCCATGAACCGTCCCATGAGCACTGTGCCGATCGGATAGATGATCAAGACCGGTGCACTGATGTTCCGGATCACCGAGAGGGCCGTATCCCACGGAAGGGTCAGCATCATCAAGAGCATGGCGACGCTGACGACCAGGCCGAACACGTACAACTCCATGGCGCGGAACGAAGTGAACCACCTGCCCCGCACGCTTCTCCACAAGATACCCAGGCACGCCGATATGACAGCGACCCCGGCGCCCGCCCACGCCGCCACTCCCCCCTGATACAAGCGCAGGATGACCGCCATGGCGGTCGCGATCGCGGTCGGGACCACGCCGAAGAACAGCCCCGCCACGCTCAACAGGACCGAGCGAGTATCGAAGATCACGCCGGGCGCGAATCGAAGCGGACGCAGCATCACGACGAGAGCGATGCAGCCGACGAGGACTCCCGAAAGGATCTCAAGCCCTCGTCGGCCCGGCCTCGGCCACAATGGAAAGGCAGAGTGGAGTAGGGCCAGACCGAGGAGAAGAATGATGTTCTCCAGCAAGTGGCCCAGGTTGGTGCCGCTCAAGGGACCCTCCAGGTCTCCGCTCGTTTTGGCGCTTGGTTCACGGAGCCACACCGACTGGAACGGTGTCTCGGTCTCAGGTTACCCCACCCCCACTTCGACCGCCAGCACAGCCGGATCGGTGGTCGGTGCGCGACAAGCGCCGCCCCGACAGACGTAGGCCGCCGCGCGGCCGCCCACCGGCTCACGAGCCTGTAGGAGCGGCACCGGCGACTCTCGACTCCCGGCTCTTTCGCGGCCACCACCCAGCCCGGCAGGAAGGCGCTCCGCACCACGTGGAGGAGGGCGCGGGTATCCGGCGAATCCAGAGCACCGACCACGGCCACCTCCCCGCCCTCCCCCACCGCCAAGTCGAAGGCCGTGAGCCACTGACAGAAAGCCAACGGATGCCGGGACAGCAGCGGCTCGAGGCCCACGAGCATCTTCTCGGCAAGGTCGACGGCCGCCACGAACCACCGGCGATCGAAGTCGACCTGATAGAGGGCCAGAAGACCTTCGATCATGTGAGAGTGATCTTCCAGATAGGCGTTGTGACGCCCACGGCCATCCCTCCAGGATCGCAGGAGTCGTCCGTCCGGACCTCGCAGCTTCTCGAGTACAAAGGCGGCGGCCCGCTCGGCCGCAAGCCGGTAGTCCGTACGCTCGAAGACCACGGCGGCGTCCGCGAACGCGGCGATCATGAGGCCGTTCCAGGCCGCTAGTATCTTCTCGTCGCGCGCGGGGTGCACCCGCTCGTCGCGCGCCGCCAGCAGACGCGCACGTGCGACGGCGAGCCGCTCGGCCACCGCGGCCGGAGAGCCGCCATCGGCGCGGGCGAGTTCGTCGACGGTGAGCACCGGTGAAAGGATCGAGGCACCCTCGAAATTGCCGCCGGGCTCGACCCCGTAAGCCCGCATGAAGAGAGCGGCGTCATCGACGTCGAGCAGCGCCTCGATCTCATCCGGGGTCCACACGAAGAACTTGCCCTCCACCCCTTCGGAGTCCGCATCCTGGGTGCTGAAGAAGCCACCGTCAGGGTGGGTCATCTCTCGGAGCACATAGTCGAAGGTCTCCTCGGCCACCAGCCGGTAGCGCTCGTGGCCAAGGGCCTGCCAGGCGTGGGTGTACACGCGGGCCAACTGGGAGTTGTCGTAGAGCATCTTCTCGAAGTGCGGCACCAGCCACTCCGCATCCACCGAGTAGCGGTGGAATCCTCCACCCAGCTGATCATAGATACCGCCGGTAGCCATGAGGTCCAACGAGCGCTCCACCAGGATATGGGCATGCTCGTCGCCGTGACGCACGTAGCGGCTCAACAGGAACTCGAGCGCCATCGGCTGAGGGAATTTGGGCGCCTCTCCCCACCCCCCGTTGGCGGCATCGAAACCGGATGTGAGGGCGAGGGAGGCCTCGACGCCGGTCTTGGGGTCGAGGCCGGACGGCGGCGGCACCAGGTCGGCCTGCGCCGGCACCGGCGCCGGCCCCTCCGCGACCGCCGCGGCGCCTAACGACGCGGGCCCGGCTGCGGCGGGTGCGGCGTCGCCACCCCCGGTGTCCAGCGGGCTCCGTAGCACGGGCAGTCCCGCATCCTCTCGCAACTTGGCAGCCAACTTCGCCGCGGCGGCGGCTATCTCGTCAGGGCGATTCTCCCACGCGTCCGCCAAAGCATCGAGAACCTGGGTGAACGAGGGCATGCCGTGACGCGGAGAATCCGGGAAGTACGTGCCCCCGAAGAACGGCGCGCCCTCGGGTGTCAGCCAGACGCTCATGGGCCAGCCGCCCCGGCCGGTGAGAGCGGTGACGGCCCGCATATAGATGGAGTCGAGATCCGGCCGCTCTTCGCGGTCTACCTTGACGTTCACGAAGCGCTCGTTCATGAGTGCGGCCGTCTCCGCATCCTCGAACGACTCGCGTTCCATCACGTGGCACCAGTGACAGGCGGCGTATCCGATGCTCAAGAAGATCGGACGGCCTTGGTCGCGGGCGACCGCCAGCGCCTCTTCACCCCAGGGATGCCAGTCCACGGGGTTGTGCGCGTGCTGGAGTAGATAGGGGCTGGTCTCATCGATGAGTCGATTGGCCATGAGTGCACTTCCTTGGAGCAGGCGGTTCGTGATCCTTCCATCCGCGAACCTGATGGCACCAGTGATTCCCTCAATGCCGGTGGCGTAACCGACAGGACCGCCGGAATCGGTTGCACGAGTCGCCCGGGCGCGGCGCGGGCCTGCCGGGGAGCATCTCGCCGCGGCGG
>Ga0351906_1252_pt1 | contig 9378 bp, 5 predicted proteins | sample BONcelHT113001E5_FD_206866 | JGI IMG/M metagenome (GOLD analysis project Ga0351906, IMG submission 206866) | Enriched cells from coal bed in the Powder River Basin, Montana, United States - BONCAT cells T11 rep1 HSBNCT.T11.300.1.E5 ... | reverse complement strand
GGACGCACATCCCCTGGACGGCGCGCGATTCTACTGCCGGGGACGGACAGGGTCAAGCAAGCGGTTGCGGTTGGATGGGGCGGGGGCAGATTTCAGATTTCAGATTTCAGATTTCAGATTTTGAAATTTGAAATTTGAAATTTGAAATTTGAAATTTCAGATCCCCTGCCACAACCGGCGGCGTTACGGGGCGACGGCCGTCCGCTCGGCGACCAGCGTCCGCAGGACCTTGTAATCGGTCTTCCCCGTTCCCAGGACCGGGAGCGACCCCAGATGTACGACCTCGTCCAGCCGCATCACGCCGCGGAAGCCGGCTGCGGCCAGGACCGCGTTGGCCTCGCGCAAGGCGATCTCGGTCACGCTGAACAGGACGATCCAGCGGCCGACGGGCGTCTCGATGCCCTCCACGGCGACTTGCGGTCCCGCCTCGGTGGCCGGATAGAGTTCTTGGAACGGCTCTTCCAAGGCAGGCAGGGAGACCATCTCGCCACCGACTTTCAGGAATCGTTTCAGCCTGCCGCGAAAATGCAAGAATCCTTCGCCGTCCAGCTGTACCAGGTCGCCGGTCACGTACCAGCGTTTGCCCGCCACTTCGACAAACGGATCGGATCCCTGGTAGTTCAGATACCCGCGGAAAATCGACGGGCCGCGGACCAGGAGCAAGCCGGTGACGCCGCCCTCCAGCAGAGCCTTCGACTCTGGATCGACCACGCAGACCTCCACCCCGTCCAACGGCTGCCCGACCGTACCCGGTTTGATCCGGCCGGGCCGATTGCCCGCCACCACCGGCGAGCATTCGGTGATGCCGTAACCTTCCAGAATCGTGGCTTGGGGAGCCAGTTGACGAGTGCGGGCAAAGACCGTCTCCGGGCACTTTTCCGCGCCGGTCACGATCGTGCGGACCGAGCCGAAATCATCGGCCGACGCCACGCTCAACATGTAACTCAGAAACGTGGGCGTGGTGACCAGCAGGCTGGCTTGATAGCCGGCCATCGTCCGCACCAGTCCGCCCGCGTCGGTCGGATCGGGATGATGCACGACGCGAAAGCCGCTCAGGATCGGCGCCAACAGCGTTCCGGTCAGTCCGAAACTGTGGAAGGGGGGCAGGAAGCCGAGCATTGTATGGTTGCGGCCGGGCCCCAAGACCTTTAGGCTGGCGCGGATGTTGCTGACCAGATTCCTGTGACTCAGCGGCACGGCCTTGGGGGTGCTCTCCGAGCCCGAGGTGAACAGCACCACCGCCGGGTCGTCGAGCTGTGGCTGGGGCAGATGCTTCAACAACCGGCCGGGCCAGAGGCCGGTCGCCAACAGCGTGAGCAGCGCTTCCCGCTTGCCGGTCGCCCCGCGCAGATCTTCGAGAAACGCGTACTCGACGCCCGCGATGTGGATACCCAGCCGATCGATCAACTTGCGCGAGGTGACCACGCGGCGGATGTTCAGGGCGGTGACGGCATGCGCCAGATTGGCCGGACCGGTAGTCCAATTGAGCATCACCGGCAGCTTGCCGGCCAGGTGCAGCGCAAAGAAGGCCACGTCGGCTGCCACCGACGCCGGTAGCATCACTCCCACGGCATCGCCGGGGATGCTCTTCAGACGCTTGCTCAGCAGGCGCGTCCCGACCAGCAGCCGCCGGTAGGTGAGGGCGCCGGAGATGCGATCCGCTACCGCCAACTCGTGCGGATGGGCCAGCGCCTGACGCACAAACGCTTCGGCCAGGGTCTCCGCGAGGACGTCGTTGTCGCCGCTGCGGTGTCCGGCGCGGCGCCACGCTTCCGGCGCCGCCGCCGGGGCGCCGTTCCCGCCGGTCTGCAGGCCGGCGGCCAATTCCCACAGTTGCCCCAAGGTCTCGGCAACCTGATCGGAGCGAAACCCGAAGCGGTCTTCGATCACCAAGGCGATGTCCATTCGGTCCAGGCTGTCCAGGCCGAGCTGTTCGAGCGTTGTCACGGCCTCCTGCTCCCCCTCGCCCAGCGGACGTTTGAGATGCTCGGCGACAATCTCGTTGACGGCTTCGATCGTGGCCGGCTTGATCTTGCTCGCGTCGACCTCGCCCGCGCAACGCAGTTCGGGAAACAAATGCCTGCGGCGGCACAAAAACCGGCGGTTCCGGCCCGCCGCGGTTGTACCACTCCTCCAAGTGCCGATTGAGCGCCTCGCGATCGGCCTCGGGCAGCGTGCGACGATCGGCCACTTCCACGGTCATGGTGACTTGGCGGCGAGGGGCGAAGAACAGCAGATTGGCCAGCATCCAGCCCGCGCCCTGCAAGACGCGACGGGCCAAGTGCGGGCGCCGCCCGCTGAAGGCAAAGGTGAACCGGCTGCCCCACAGCCCTCGCGTCCGAACCAGCAGCACATTGGCCTGCGGGCAGCGAGCCAGGATCTCGGCCGCCGCGCGGGCGGCTCCCAACTCCTCGCGCTCTCCCCGCTGCACCCGGCCCGACGGATAGATCAAGAAACTATCGCCCCGCTCCAGACCGGCCACGATCGTGTCGATCATGACGAGCGTCTGCTGCCGGGCGTTGTGACTGTGCTCGGACAGCTCGGGGACTTCCAGTGCGTTGACCAATCGCATCAGCGGACGCAACACGGGAATCCGGTAAATCCCCGCAAACACCACCGGCCGCAACGGAACTTTGCGGTGCAGGTGACTCAGCAACAACGGCGGATCGATGTAGCCCGGATGATTCGGCATTACCAGGGTCGGACCACTCAGCTGCTCCAGCGCGTCCAGGCCCGTCACCTGGACCCGATACCGCAGCCGCAGAATTCGCTGCCCCAGCCACCAAAACACCGTTCGTAGAAGGGAAATCATCCGTTACCTTGCAGGGCCAGAGACCACCGAGAATCCCGCCGCGGCGTGGGGGATGGCGAAGCCGTCCGAAAAATGCACCGCCCGCGGCCGCGAACTCATATTGTACACGACATACGTTCGCCGCTGGGCCTGGCGGAAGACGGCGTACAGCGGCGTGTCGGCGGTGACGTGGCGGTCGACCTGGCCCACGTCGGCCAATGCGGCGATCCAGTGCTGTGTGTGCGTCAGGGCCTGGCCCGCCTCCGGTTGCAGCGACGACCGCCCGGCCGTGAAATCGGCCAGCGCCGCCGGGGCGTCGTACAGCGCCCGGTACATCCAGATCAAGTCGGCCCATTCGTCCCAGCCCGCGCCGCCTTTCTTGGCCGCCAATGCCTGATAGTTCCGTTGGACATACTCCGGATGCCTGCCCAAATACAGCGAGCCGCCGTGGAAGGGCAGCCAGTTGATTCCGTAAATGGCTTCCGGTTTGGCCGAGAACCAGGTTGCATAGTCGGCCTTGCCGCCCCACACCAATCCGAGCGTCGTTTGGGGAAAGTCCGGCGGGCGGTTCTCGCCCCGCACGTCGAACCAGTAGGCGTTGATTGCGGCCATTTCGGTCGTGAACAGGTAGATGCCCAAGTCGCGAAGCGCGCGGTCGCCGACGGCTTCGCCCCACAGAATCAGGCCGCACCAGGCGTTCATGGCCTCGGACGACGACTCCTGGTTGTTGCCGTCGCCAAAGCGAGCGTGCCCGCTGGCCCAGGAATGGCCCGCGTAGGGATCGAAACTTCGCAGGAAGGGAAACTCGCGGTCGTCGCGATTCGGGTTGGCCATGTCTCGAACCAGCAGCTGGACCATCTTTCCCCAACGTGCGTCGCCACCCCACGCCGGATCGCGGCGGGCGACTTCGGCGGCGGCGCGGACGAAATAGCCGTAGTGGAAATGGTGATCGTTCAATTCCGTATCGCTGCCATAGCTGGGCGGATAGCCGATCAGCGTGCCCCAGGTCCTGTCATAAGCGAACACGCCGCTGCGTTTCAACTCGCCCCGCGCATCGCAAGCGGTGAACCAGTGTTCCAGCCGCTGCTGCAGCTGGTCGCGGTAAGAGTCGGCGGACTCGGCTGCGTCGAACTGCTCGGCCAAGGCGGCCAGCGTCGCCAGCTTGCCCAACGCCTTGCCTTCCCAATAGGTGTCCTTGGGCACGGGCCCCAGCGGATCCGGTTCCCGGCTCAGCAACTCCAGTACCGGCTGCGGGTCTTCGTTCGGCGTTCGCGGCAGCACAGGCAGCACGCCGGGATAGCCATGCCGCGTGACGAATTGCGGTCCTCGGCCCAGCTTCATCAGGCCCCGAATCGACGGATACCGGTAATCCAGCAGCGGCGCACTGGTCGCTTGCCATTGGTGCGGGTACAGCGCGAACAGCGTTTCGGTTTCGTCGCCTTCCATCGCCGTGGTGGCATACGAAAAGAGCGTCTCGACAGCACTCGAGGCCGGATCGTAACGCCAGGTGACGTGCGCGTGGGCGTGCTGTTGAAACAATTCCAAGGCCGCCGCCGATCGTTCCGGCAGGACGGCCAGCGAAAAGTAGGTCTTCGCCGCGCCGTTGACAAATCGCTTCCGATCCTGGCTGAACCAACAACTGCCCCGCGCTCCGAACAGGCCATAGTGTTTTCCGGCGACGGTCACGCCGAGCGTCGAGTAGGGGAACTGGCTCGAGTCCGGACGATCGGTGCTTGTCCCCTTTTTCGCCGACTCCGTTTTCGCCCACACCTCGGCCTCGCGAGCAAAAGTTACCACCGGCGAACCGCCTTCGTACAGGGCATAGACATACGGCGAGCCGTGGCCGTACGAGACGGTCATACTGCGGCCCGCGGTGGCAAAGCGGGCACGAACGAACCAGTCGCTGTGTCCGTCGAGCCGCGCATCGGGGAACTCGTCCTGTTCGGAATGCTGCAGCACCAGATCTTCGCCGCCGCCGGGCATCCCGGCAAAGATCGTTTTTTCCGTGACGTGAATACGATCGCCCGGATAGAACACGCGCAGGCCAGCGGAGGAGGCTTGGATCGCCAGCGGATGCGGGAACTGCCGCTCGGAAAACGGCAACCATGCCAGCGAACTCCACCAGCGGTTCGTGGGCGTCGCACCGAGAACGCGATCCGTCTTGTAGATCGTCTCGGGCGGACCCTTGGCGCCCGGAGGCAGGGCCGCGAGATAGCTGCCGTCACCGGCTGGGCCCAACGTCTGCGCCTCGCTCGGCAAGGTGGAAAACGCCAGCCAAAGCATCGTGGCAAGCAGAGAAATCGCGGGCGGCCGATAGGGAGATTGAGTCAATGTGTCATCCTTCCGTTTGATGTGATGCTTCGGCGCGTCTTGCGTTGGGAGGCGTGGCTCGGCGGAGCACATGGGGCTGCAATGCCCGGTCGACCGCCTGGCGAAAACTCGTCGCTGAACTGGATTGGGACCGGCTCCGCTTCGATGCCCGCCCGAGTCCGCCACACGCTGGCATTCGGCCAAGAACTCAATCACAGGACGGATACAGCCTGCACGCCGTTGCTCAATGACCAAGGGGCAGGTTGGAAAACCTGCCCCTTGGTCCGAAATGGACAGCCCGGCTGGCCGCAGCCATCCGGGCGGATCTTCTGGCGTTTCACTCTCCTGCTGCTACGGCTTCCGAAGTGACCGCCGCTGCTGGCGTCTCTTGATCTTCCTCCGCTGGCGGAATGGCGGCGGGTGCGTCGATGCCCTGCCGGGGAATCAAACCAGTCAGTTGGGTCAGGTCCAGGATGCGATCTTCCATCGGCGGATCGATCACGGGCCATTTCGCTCGCAATTCTTCCGGCACCGATTCTCTCCAGATGCTCAACACCTGGTCCACGTCCAGGTACCGATTCCCCGACTCGTTGCCTTCCTGACCACCCTGCTTTGGCCGCAGCGGAAGCCACAGCATGTCGATCATGGAACTGCCGGAATAGAACGCTCCGCCGATGATCTCGCCGTTGTCGTTCAAATCCAGCCGATAGCGGAACGTCTTGACGCGGGCGTGACGTGGGCTGCGCTGATACTCGCCGCTGGAATCCTTGGCATAGGTCACATCCAGCCGAACGTCGACCACACGGTCTGATCGCTTGGTCGCCGACATGTTGTAGGCATAGACGGGATAGTTCCATTTTTCCGGCCCCGGGTCGGCTTCCATTCCCAGCGGATGCAAACCGCGTCCCAGCCAATTGGCGATCGAAGCGTGAAAGGCCCCGGCGTTCAGCACCTCGCGCGGGCCGACCAGATAGTCCAAGTCATTGTAGATGTAGAGTTCGGCCAACAGTCCTTTGATGTCGGCCGGCGTGAAGGTCACCCCATTGCGGCGGACACTGGTTTGCGGTTCCGCGTGCCGGATGGCGGCGGCCGCCCAGCCGTTGCAATGGCCGTGCCAGTTGGGGGTCTCCATCGAAGTCACCATCCGCAACCCCAACAAACCACCGCGTTTCGGAGTCGGTTTCACGCCCGACGCGATGTCTCGCTGTTCGTCCGCCGTCGCCAGCATTCGGCCGCCGTGAAAGGCAGTGTCATACTTGCGCATGACGTTCGTCGTGCCACCACTGCGATCGAGATAGATGTGCCCAGAGTAAGGAATCCGGTAATCCGGCACTTTGCCGGAAGCGGGTAGATCGTCAAATTTCCACACGAAGTCCGTGCCCCAAAACCGCTGAAACAACTCGTTATGTCTTTCAACCGTTTTCGCGGGAATCGTGGCTCCGAGAAGGGTGGCTACCAGCATCGGCAGGAGGATCGTAGACATGCGTTCGAATCCGTGAAGAGGGAAAAAGGGTGCCATCGCCGCACTGAAAACGATACCACGTTGGGAAGGCGTGTCAAATGGAGTGGTGGCATATCCCGCACGGGGGGCGAGGCGCGCGGCCGAGTCATTGCATTCCTCGATGCCGCGTCGGCGCAGCACAGGCTGCCAGCCTGTGCGAGAGTCATTGCCGCGGAGTAGGGTTCTCTCCGGCTGTCCCCTGTGAAGATGCCAAGTTGTTGCGAGTCCACGCTTTAGCGTTGTCTTTTCATCGGGAAAATCCCGATGGGACACGCGAAAGCGTGGACTCCAACTTGGCCGAATGTCACGCAGCTCAGGAGCAGGAAACCGCACCTTCACAGGGTTGGAATCCTGCCCCTCGTTTCCTGTCCACGCCGAATCTAGCTGGCCATCGCCATCGCCAGATCTTCCGCCGCACTGTTGCCGGTCAACCGCAGATCGTATTTATCCTGCAGGATCTGGAACACGTTGGGCGTGATGAACCCCGGCGGCTTCGGGCCGATCGTGATCCCCTTGACACCCAGGTACAGCAGCGTCAGCAACACCGCCACCGCCTTCTGCTCGAACCACGAGATGACAAGCGTCAGCGGCAGGTCATTCACGGAACAGTTGAACGCCTGAGCCAAGGCGACGGCGACCTTGATCGCGCCGTAGGCGTTGTTGCACTGGCCCATGTCCAACAACCGCGGCAAGCCCAGCAGTTGACCGTAGTCGTAATCGCGGATGCGGTACTTGCCGCAGCCCAGCGTCAGGATGAACGTGTCGGACGGGGTCGCCTGGGCGTACTCCGAGAAATAGTTCCGACCGGGCTCGGCGCCGTCACAGCCGCCGATCACAAAGAACCGGCGGATCTTGCCTTCTTTGACGGCGTTGACGATCGTGTCCGCCACGCCCAGGATCACGTCGTGATGGAAGCCGATGGTCGACTTTTTGCCGTTGGCATCCACCAGCGGGGTACACGATTTGGCCTTGGCAATCACCTCGGAAAAGTCGTCGTTCGTGATCCGTTTGCCGCCAGGCACCGCTGTGGCTCGCGTGCTAAACAACCGGTCGGCATAGGTCGGCCGCGGGATCAGCACGCAGTTGGTTGTCGCCAGCACGGGGCCGGAAAACTCCTCGAACTCCGATTTCTGCTTCTGCCACGCGCCGCCGTAGTGGCCGACCAGGTTGGGATGCTCGCGGAGTTTAGGGTACATGTGCGCAGGCAGCATTTCGCCGTGCGTGTACACGTTGATGTCCGTGCCTTCGCATTGCTTCAACAGGTTATCCAAGTCGACCATGTCGTGCCCGGTGATCAGGATTCCCGGTCCCGCCTTGGTGCCTTCGCAGACTTCGACGGGAGTCGGGTGGCCATAAGCCTCGACGTGTCCCTGGTCCAGCAGTTCCATCGTGCGGAGATTCTGCTTGCCGCATTCCAAGACCAATTCGAACAGCGAGTCCATGTCAAAGTTCACATTGGTCACCGTCGCGAACAGGGCTTCTTCGATAAAGGCGTTGATATTCTCGTCCGTCTTGCCCAGTCGCCGGGCGTGGTGCGCGTAGGACGCCATGCCTTTCAGTCCGTACAATAGGGTTTCCTGCAGCGATTGGACGTCTTCATTCTTGCCGCACACGCCGGGGGTTAGCACGCAACCGGTGCCGTGAGCGGTTTGCTCGCATTGATTGCAAAACATCGTACAACTCCTTGTATTGGGAACGCTGGAAAAAATACCGTAGCGGGACGCCGCGCCGCCGCTGGGGTACCGTGGCTGCTTCACCACTTTGAATTGCCCGAATTATAGCCTCATCCCCTGGTGTCGCGTCCTTGACCCAAGTCAAATATCCTGTAGATCCGGCTCAAACATACCGATTTCAGATTCTGTCAATGGTGGTCTTGTCCTGCGCGTTCAGACATTTCCCCGTGAAAACGAAACTCGGTACGTCGCAGCCGTGATCTCGCTCTCGACCGCACGCGCATCACACGGGAGAAGTTCTTTTGTTAGAAGCTGCAGACGAAATACTGAAAAGTTGCCCCTTTTTCAGCCGGGTTGATGGTGAGCGACTAGAAAGACTTGCCCAAATTACCCGCATTCACAATTTCGCCAAGGGACGATTGATTTTTCGGCAGGGCGAACCGTGTCCCGGGGTGTATATCGTCGCCAGTGGCATGGTTCGTGTGTTCAAAATCGGCCCCAACGGCAAGGAGCATGTCCTGCATATCTTGGGGCCCGGAAATACCTTTGCTGAGGTCGCAGCCATTGGCGGATTCGATTGTCCGGCCAACGCGGAAGCGGTTGCGGATTCCTCTTGTGCGTTAATTCCGCTGGAGCCCTTTCGCAAGGCCCTGAACGAAGATCATCAATTGTGCTTGCAGATGATGATCGGCTTGACATTTTGGGTACGCCATTTTTTGTCCCTGATGGAAGACCTCGTGCTCCGCGACGCGGCGGGACGCTTGTCGCGGTTCCTGTTGGAAGCGGTCCCGGAAACGGACGGGACGGTCCGGTTGCCGACGCTGAAGCGGCACGTGGCAAGCCACTTGAATCTGACCAGCGAGACGTTCTCCCGCACCCTCAGCCGGTTGATCGAAGCCGGCCTGGTGATCGAGTTGGACAATAATCGGGTCCAGTTGACTGATGCCGAGCGATTGCGGGCCGTCGCTGATGGTTATTTCCCGCAGTTCTGAACGAGACCAGGAATCGGTTTTCGGGCGTTTCCCATTATTGCCCTGTCCTACAGAATCGACTACAACAATTCGTTGCCATCGAGATCGTCGAAGTTTCAGGTGTCATTGTGC
>Ga0351906_1251_pt1 | contig 9398 bp, 10 predicted proteins | sample BONcelHT113001E5_FD_206866 | JGI IMG/M metagenome (GOLD analysis project Ga0351906, IMG submission 206866) | Enriched cells from coal bed in the Powder River Basin, Montana, United States - BONCAT cells T11 rep1 HSBNCT.T11.300.1.E5 ... | reverse complement strand
GTGCCGATCACCGAACCCACTTGACCCTTCAGGACCACCCGGACATCACGGTCGGTGCCGGCGAGGAGCTCGGCGACGGCGTCGACGCGTTCGGGAGCCTCACCGTGCGCGATCGCGACCGCCACCTTCGCGCCGGGCCGTGTCTTCTCGAGGAAGTACTCCTTCATCGCCGCGAGGGCTTTCTGTTCTCCGCGGACTTTCTTGTAGGGATGCACGATGCCGTCTTCGAACGTGAGCAGAGGCTTGATGTTCAGAAGGCTCCCGGCCAAGCCGCCGGCCCGGCCGATGCGTCCACCCTTCTGAAGGTACTCGAGCGAGCCCAACAGGAAGAGCCTCCCGGATTCACGACGGAACCGGTCGACGTACTCCAGGATCTCCGCCTCGGTCGTGCCGCGGTCGAGAAGACCCAGGAGCTGCCGCGCCAGCAGAGCGACCGCCATGCTCGCGACTTCGGAGTCTATGACCGTGACCCCGGGTACCTCTCGTTGCGCCAAAGTGGCGCTCTCGAACGTTCCGCTGAGTTTGGCGCTGAGGTGAACGGAAAAGACTTTCTCGAATTGCGAGCGCAATCTCTTGTACTCCTCGATGAAGGCGCCCACCGACGGCTGGGAGGTGGTGGGCAGGCGCTCCGCACGGGCGAGCTTCTGGTAGAACTCGTGCGGCTTGATGTCCACCCAGTCCCTGTAGGTCTTCTCGCCGAAGTGCACGTTGAGCGGCACCATGGAGAGGTTCGGATCCGCGGCTATGCCCTCACTCAGGTCGGCCGTCGAATCCACTACGATCGCCGCGTTGGTCCTGTCCAGTCTCACTACTTCCTCGGCTCCCATGATCCCCCCTGTCTCGGTGCTTTGGCCCTGGCGGGGCAGCCCCGCCTGGAGTTGGTCTCGAAACGAGCTCCTATTCCGCTGCCAGGAGCAACGGATACAACGGCTGCCCGCCGCGGTGTACTTCGAACTCCACCTCGGTGAAGGTCTCCTGAAGCTGAGTGGCAGCCTCCTGGACTTCCTGCTCGGGGGCGCCGCTCCCCGTCAGGACCGTGACCAGCTCCTTGCCTCCCACGACGAGTCGTTCAGTGACTACGCGGGCCGCCTCAAAGAGATCGTCGTTGCTCACGAGCACTTCTCCTTCGACCATGCCGATGAAAGATCCTTCCGTGACCTGGATACCGTCTACCAGCGTGTCCCGCACCGCTCGGGTCACCTCCCCCGTCACCACTTGTGCAAGCGCGTGAGTCATATCCTCGACGTTGACGTCGAGAGGGTTCTGGGGATCGAACGAGACCATCGCCGTGAGCCCCGCCTGCATGGATCGGCTGGGAACGACCACTACGTTCTTGGGTGACAGTTCTGCGACCTGTTCGGCGGCCATGATGATGTTCTTGTTGTTGGGCAGAAGGATGATGCCCGGCGCTTCGGCCAACGCGACGGCTCTCATGAGATCCTCAGCCGAAGGGTTCATGGATTGCCCGCCCGCCACAAAGGGGCCGGCCCCCAAGCTGTGAAAGAGTTCGCTCACTCCATCCCCGGCTACGACCGCGATGACCTGCGTCTCCCCCACGACGACCGGAGCGAACGACTGCCCGCGCAGGCGCGCGTACCTGGCGGCTGTCTGCTCCCGCATGTTGTCGATCTCGATCTGAGAGAGTGTGCCCCTGGCGGTGGCGAGACCGAGCACGGTCCCCGGCTCGTCGGTATGGAGGTGCACCTTGATCTGCGTATCGGTGCCCACCACGAGGAGGCTGTCGCCGAGAGGCTGCAGGAGTCTCTCTAACTCGGGGCCATCCAACCCTCCCCCCCGAAGCAGGAAGCTGGTGCAGTAGGTGTACAGGCTGTCCGCGCCTTCCTGCTCGCCCTCCACCGCCGGCACCAGCGACAGCGAGGCCGCCGCTCCGTCGCCCGCGCGCGAATCTGCGCCCATCATGCCCTCCAATAGGACCACGAGGCCGTAGCCACCGGCGTCCACGACGCCCGCGTCGGCCAGCACTTTCAGCAGGGTGGGCGTGCGTTCTACGCTCGCCCACCCTGCCTCGACCATCGAACTCAGAAGCTCGGACTGTTCGGTGTCCGCGGCGCCCGCCTCAGCGGCCTCGGTCATCTCCCGCAAAACCGTCAACATGGTGCCCTCTACCGGCCTTCTGACCGCCCGATATGCGGTGTCGGTAGCGCGGCGCATGGTACCGGCCACATCAAGGGGAGCGGCTCCGTCTGCCTCCTTCAGCGCCTCCATAGCGCCGCGGACGATCTGCGAGAGGATGACTCCGCTGTTGCCTCTGGCGCCCATCAAGGCGGCATTGGCGACGAGGTCGCAGAGTTCCGCTCGGTCGGCGTCATCAGGGACCCTGTTCAGCTCGTCGACGACGCTGTTGACCGTCAAGAGGAGGTTTGTGCCCGTGTCGCCATCGGGCACGGGGTAGACGTTCAGATCGTTGACCTGCTGCTTCCGCGCCTCCAAGGCCCGGTGCGCTCCGGCAACCACGATGCGGACCAGGGCCGCCGTGATAGGCGGAGACGCCGCGCTAGCTTCCAACCCTCACTCCCTGAACATGTATGTGGATGTCGGCCACCGACCTGCCGGTGGCGCGCTTCACGTTGTACATGACCTGCGAGCGGACGTTGCCGGCCACTTCGGCGACGTTCAAGCCGTACTCCACGATGATGTAGAGGTCAACGTGCAGGCGGTCGGGTTCCTGTGTGACCTTTATCCCTTGATGGAGCTTGTCCCGGGAGAGCAACGCCCCGACACCACGTGCCAAGTTGGGCGACGCCATCCCCACGACTCCGTAGCACTCGAGCACCGTCCAGCCGACGATGTCGGCGATGGCTCGGTCGCTGACGATGACGGCCCCGGGCACTTCGATCGTGGTGGGTTCCAGCCGCGTCTCCTCCCCCATGAGGCCCCCTATTCGTCTCTGTCCAGTAGCGGCGTCAGGAGGTTGAGCTCTCGGAGCAGGGCCACAGGGTCGATGCCGTGCATCCGTGCCCCGTCCTCGATGGATTCCATCATCGCGCCCATGCACCCGATGCATGCGAGGCCGTGGGCCGTGAAGACATCCCTGGCCCGCGGATCGGCCTGCAGCGCGTCGAGGATCGACATGTCTTTGGTGAACGTTGTCATACCGCCCCTCGGTGGGTAGACCGCCGCGTCGGAGACATTGTACACTACGTCCTACGCCCCTCCCGGCCGTGGTTCCGTGCTATCCTCCCGCGCTGGATAGTCATTCGGGTCACCGCGGGGTTGTCAAACCGCCGCCTCGCGGTGCATACTATGCCGTTCTCCGAGCACGAACCTTCCAAAGAAGGATGAGGATACGATGTCCAGGATCTGCGCTGTGTGCGGAAAAGAACCCGGTTTCGGGAACAACCGGAGCCACTCGATGAGGGCCACCAAGCGCCGCTGGAACGTGAACGTCCAGAAAGTCCACGTTCTGCTGAAAGGCAAGGCCACCCGCGCCTACGTCTGCACGAAATGCCTCAAGGCTCACAAGGTGCAGAAGGTGCTCAAGGTGCAGAAGGTGCTCGAGACCGCGTAGCTCGACACATACGCGGAACCCGGCCGGGGGCGGCCTCCCAGGCCGGTTCGAGCTCCGCTCCGTTCGCCGAGCGGAGCTCCGGCGGGCTAGAGCTAGAGCCCGCCGGCCCCCAAGGATTTCCCCAGGTTGGCCATCTCGAGCGCCGCCATGGCGGCATCCCACCCTTTGTTCCCCGCCTTGGTGCCCGCCCGCTCGATCGCCTGCTCGATGGTATCGGTGGTGAGTACGCCGAAGATCACCGGAACATCCGCATCGAGTCCCGCCCTCGCTACGCCTTTCGCCACTTCGGAGGCCACGAAGTCGAAGTGAGGAGTGGAACCGCGGATCACGGCCCCGAGCGTGATCACGGCGTCGTAGCGGCCGCTCACCGCCATCCGCTTGGCCACCAGAGCGATCTCGAATGCTCCCGGCACCCACGCCACCTCGACCTTGGCAGGCTCCACACCGTGACGATGAAGACTGTCCAAAGCTCCTGAGAGGAGCTTGTTAGAGATGAACTCGTTGAAGCGGCCCACCACGATGCCGAACGACAGTCCGTCGCCGCCCAGATCGCCCTCGTACACACGCGCCATCTGCACTCCGTCAGTCATGCTCTTCTCCCTCTATGTGGATGTCTTCCGGATGGAGCCCTTGGTGGTGCAGGATGTGGCCCATCTTATCGACCTTGGTTTGCAGGTAGGCGAGATTCTCGTCGCGGGGCGGCACCTCCACCGGCACGCGCTCGACGACGGTGAGGCCGTAGCCCTCCACACCCACCAGTTTCCGCGGGTTGTTGGTCATGAGCCGGATCGTGGTCAGTCCAAGGTCGCTCAGTATCTGAGCGCCGATGCCGTAGTCTCGTAGATCGGGGGCGAAACCCAGTTCTACATTGGCCTCGACGGTGTCGCGACCCTCCTCCTGGAGTTTGTAGGCGCGAAGCTTGTTCAACAGCCCAATACCGCGACCCTCCTGCGCCATGTACAGCAAGACGCCCGTACCTTCGCGCTCGATCACCTCCATCGCAGCCTCCAACTGCTCCCCGCAGTCACAGCGGAGAGATCCGAACACGTCGCCGGTGAGGCACTCTGAGTGCACCCTCACCAGCACGTTCTCCTTGCCGGCTATCTCGCCTTTGATCACGGCCAGGTGCTGCTCGCCGTCGAGGAGGCTTTCGTATCCCACAGCTGTGAAATACCCCCAGCGCGTGGGCAACTTGGCCTCGGCGCCTCGGCGCACCAGATGCTCCGTGCGACGCCTGTATTCGATGAGCGACGCCACCGTGACCATCTTGAGCCCATGCCGGCGGCAGTAGGGGATCAAGTCAGGCACGCGCGCCATCGTCCCGTCTTCGTTCATGATCTCGCAGATCACGCCGGCGGGGTTAAGCCCCGCGAGCCGGGCAAGGTCGACCCCCGCTTCTGTCTGACCCGTGCGCTCCAGGACTCCCCCCGGCCGCGCCCGCAAGGGGAAGACGTGTCCCGGCTGCACCAGGTCGTCCGGGCCGCTCCTGGGATCGATGGCCACCTGGATCGTCCTCGCCCGATCGGCCGCCGAAATGCCGGTGGTCACCCCTTCCCGCGCTTCGATCGACACCGTGAAGGCGGTCTCGAAGCGCGACTGGTTCATACGGGCCATCGGGTGAAGCCCCAGCTTATCGGCCCGGCTGGATGTGATGGTGAGACAGATGAGGCCGCGCCCGTACTTCGCCATGAAGTTGATGGCTTCGGGGGTCACGAACTGAGCGGCCATCGTAAGATCGCCCTCGTTCTCGCGGTCTTCGTCGTCGACCACCACCACCATGCGCCCCGACTTGATCTCGTCGAGGGCTTCTTCGATGCCGGCGAATCTCCCATCCGTGCTCATATCTCTCCCTTCCAGGGCCGGCTCGTTCGCGGCCGACCGCGTGATCTCATTCCAGATAGCCCGCCGAGCGAAGCTCGCTCATGCTCAAACCTCCCGACCCTCCGGTGGGATCCTCTGCCTCGCCGCGGGCTGTGAGCAAAGACTGCCGAACGTACCGCGCGAGTACATCTGCCTCCAGGTTCACCCGGCGCCCTGCGGTGACGTCGTGCAGCGTGGTCTGCTGAAGGGTGTGCGGGATGATGCCAAGGCCGAACTCGTCCCCTTGCACGTCGGTGATGGTGAGCGACACACCATCCACCGCCACCGAGCCCTTCGGGGCCATATACGGCCGCAGGTCGGCCGGGAAACCCAACTGCAACTCCCACGCGATGCCGCGCTTGCGCACGGAGCGGATCTCGCCGACCCCGTCCACATGGCCCAGCACGAGGTGGCCGCCCAGGCGATCACCCAGCGCCATCGCTCGTTCGAGGTTCACTCGATCTCCCGATCTACGGGATCCGATGGTAGTGGTCGCCAGAGTCTCGGCCATGCAGTCCACGGCGAACATCGAAGGCTCCACGTGCACCACCGTGAGGCAGGCGCCGTCCACGGAGATGGAATCACCCAAGCGCGTGCCCTCGGTCACGATGCGCGCACGCACGAAAAGGTGCGCACCCTCCGGACGCTTCTCGATGCGGGCGATCCGCCCGACTTCCTCCACCAGCCCTGTGAACATCAGTACGGCTCCCGCACGTAACCGCTGATGCTGATGTCCAGGCCGCTTGGCAAGATCTCCACATCGCGCAGGCGCAGGGCGGCGTCCATGTGCGGATACCCGGCCGACGGCAGGGGGCCCGGCGAGCCGGCCCCGCCTGCGATCACCGGAGCGACGAACACGAGCACATGATCGATCAACTCGGCGTCCCACCAGGCGGCCGCAAGACGCGGGCCCCCCTCCAAGAACACGCTCTGCACCTGTCTGGCAGCCAGGAGACGGGCCACGTTCTGCGGGGCGGGCCGACCACTCGACCCTCCGGCACACGCGGCCACCTCAACGCCCCATGAGGTTACTTCCTCCCGCTTGTCTTCGGCGACGGAATCCGAGCATACGATAAGCACCGGCCCCTCGTCGATGGTTGATACCAGCGCCGAACCGCGCGCGATGGTGAGGGTTGGGTCCACAACCACTCGTAGCGGTTGGCGGTGCACGGGCACGTCGCGCGCGGTGAGGCGCGGATCGTCGCAGCGCAGAGTTCCCGCTCCCACCAGGACGGCATCGGCCCAGGCGCGCATCTGGTGGACGCGCCGCCTGCTCTCCTCGCCCGATATCCAGCGCGAATCGCCGCTTTCGGTGGCCGCCCTGCCGTCCAAGGTCATGGCGTACTTGTAGGTTACAAAGGGAAGCTCTCGGGTGGCGTGCTTCCTGAAGGGATCGTTCTGTCGGCGGGCACGGTAGTTGAGGTCGCCATCGGCCACATCCACGATGACGCCCGCGGCCGCGAGCTCCTCGAGGCCGCGTCCGTGGACCCAACCCGATGGATCATCCGCGGCGACCACCACCCGCGACACCCCCGCATTGATGAGGGCCTGGGTGCAGGGGGGCGTGCGGCCCTGGTGGCAGCACGGTTCGAGCGTCACGTAGACGGTAGCGCCAAGCAGAGCTGCGGCCGCCACCTCGCCGACGGCGCTCTTCATGGCCACGATCTCCGCGTGGTCCTGCCCGGCGGCCGCGTGGAAGCCCTCCCCCACTACCCGGCCTTCCCGCACGACCACAGCGCCCACGAGAGGGTTGGGGGATGTCAGACCGCGGCCACGCTCGGCGAGGGCGATCGCCCGCTCCAAGAAATGCCTATCCTGGTCGTTCAGGGCCACAAAAAACCCCCAAGCCGTTTGTCTCAGGGGTGGGTGGCGCGTCTAAGCACGCCGGCCTTCTTTCATCCAGACTTTCACTGTCGGCCCAGGAATCGCACCTGGTCTGCCCCTAAAGGCTCGCGGGCTGTACCGCCGGTAGGGAATCTCACCCAACCCCGAAGACCGTTCTGTTCCTGCAAGCGCAGGCCGAGGAAATGTACCACACCCCCACCGGCTCAACAACGGGCGCGGCTCGCGGCTGCGACGGCCTCGTCGATGGTCGCTTGGAGAACACCCGCCTGCACCGAGGGGTCTCCGCCGCCGAACACCGCCGAACCGGCCACCAGCCAATCGGCGCCTGCTGCTACGAGTCGTGCGGCGTTGTCACGCCCCACTCCCCCATCGACCTCGAGCGTCACCCTGGGAGGGATCGCGGTCCGCAAGCGGCGTAGCTTGTCGAGACTCTCGGGAATGAACGCCTGCCCGCCAAATCCGGGGTTCACGCTCATGACCAGGATGTAGTCGGCCGCCAAGGCCGCTTCCTCGACCGCGTGAACGGGCGTAGCCGGATTCAGCACGACGCCGGCTGCGGCTCCGAGGTCACGGATGTGTGTGAGCGTGCGATGCAGGTTGGGGGTGGTCTCCACGTGGACGCTGAGAGCATCCGCCCCCGCCGCCACGAAATCATCGAGAAACGCGTCCGGGTTCTCGACCATGAGATGGACATCCACGAACGCTCCCGCCTGGTGCACGCGGGGGGCCAACGCCGCAACGACCGCGGGGCCGATAGTCAGGTTGGGCACGAAATGCCCGTCCATCACATCGAAGTGCACGAGACGAACCCCGGCGTCGAGGACGGCTTCTACCTCTTCTCCGAGACGGGAGAAATCGGCCGAGAGCACCGACGGCGCCAGCAGTCTCTTCCGGAAGATGTCGGCGGGGATCCCCATGTGTGCTTCCTTCCGTCCGTGTCTACAGATCCGTGCGCGCTCGGCTCAGTGTGGAGCCGTATCCGCGCACGAACTCCGCCGCGCTCATGACTCTCTTGCCGCTGGGCTGGACTTCCAGGATCTCCACCCAGCCCTCACCACACCCTAAGGACAGGCGCCCGTCTTCGCCCGCCAGCTCCCCCGGCCTGCCGTCGACGGACCGGCCGGCGGCCGGATCGCCCCCTGCATGGGGCCACGTGCGCAGCAGCCTCAAGTCGAGATCTCCGACGCGCACAGTCGCGCCCGGGATGGGACTCATCGCCCGCACGTGATCGTGCACCTGGGTGGCCGAACGGGTCGCATCCACCCGTCGATCCGCCGCCACGATCTTGGCGGCGTAGGAACTGGGCCCCACTTGCGGCTCCCAGCGGACGAACCCGCCGGCCAAGGCATCGAGCACGTGTGCCGTCGCGTGAGCACCCACCAGTGCCATTGTGCTCTCTAGGCTATCCCGGTCGTCCCACGGTCTCACGGAGACGGTGGAGCGCGCGGCCACCGGTCCTTCGTCCAGCCCGCCCGTCATGCGCATGATGCACACGCCGGTCTCGGCTTCACCAGCCATGAGCGCCCGGACGATCGGCGCCGCGCCCCGGTAGGCCGGCAGCAGCGACGCGTGGACGTTGATGCATTCGAACGACGAGAGGATCTGTCCTCGGAACATCTGTCCGAAGGCCGCGACGACTAAGGCCGCGGCCCGCGTGCGGGCGAGCGCGGCCTGCACTTCGGCGCTGTTGACGTCGGGCGTCTCGACCAGAGGCAGCCCCACCTTCTCCGCCAACGTCGCCACCGGCGAGGCTCTGACCTGACGCCCCCGGCCGGCTGGGCGTGCGGGCTGCGTTACCACCAACTCGGGAACTCGACCCACGCGGAGAAGCTCCTTGAGGACGGCTGCTCCGAACTCAGGCGTGCCGGCGAACGCGAATCTCACGTGTCCATGCTTTGCCTGAGCTCCTTGAGCACCCTCCGCCGTTCCTCCGCAGACGTGCGGTCGAGAATGAGATTCCCCTCCAGGTGGTCTATCTCGTGCTGCATGATGCGGGCCAAGAGCCCCATAGCCTCTACCGTCACCGGCGCTCCAGAGACATCACTACCCTCGACGACGACACGCTCCGAGCGTTCCACCTGCATCACGCGGCCGGGAATCGAAAGACAACCTTCTTCAGCGATCTCGGTCTCTTCCGAGCGTTCCACGATGCGAGGGTTCACGA
>Ga0351906_1247_pt1 | contig 9583 bp, 7 predicted proteins | sample BONcelHT113001E5_FD_206866 | JGI IMG/M metagenome (GOLD analysis project Ga0351906, IMG submission 206866) | Enriched cells from coal bed in the Powder River Basin, Montana, United States - BONCAT cells T11 rep1 HSBNCT.T11.300.1.E5 ... | reverse complement strand
GTTAATGAGAAATTTCTCGTTTAATTTTGTCATACTTCCAATAGTTAGTAAGAGCTGACCGGTTACACTTTTTAAATTTTTTCAAGGAGGTTTTATGATTAAGGTCAACAGAAATAGTAAAGGTTTTACATTAATTGAGTTGCTTATTGTTATTGCAATTATCGGCATCCTTGCCGCAATTGCAATCCCGGCTTATTCAGGCTATACGAAAAAATCAAAATTTGCCGGGGTTATCAGTGGTGTTGGCGCTATTAAAAACGCTATAGTGGCTTACTATACCGAGAGAGGCGCTGCTTCATTTACTGCCTGTGCAAGCGCGGCTGCTATCGGCGCAGAGTATGGTGTTACGCCATCGGAACAGTATGCAACCTGGGCTACAAGTAATGCAGGTGTAATTACTGCTACTGCTCAAAATATAGGTTCCGGTGTCGATACTAAAACGATTACTCTGACTCCGGATTTTTCAACAGGTGTATGGACATGGGGCGGCACTATAGACGCTGCATACAAACCAAAGTAATATGGACTGTAAAAATGAGGGGGTTTTTGGCCCCCTCATTTTTTTTGCCTAAATGTGTTTATTGCCGTAGAATTATTTTATATATTGGTTTATAAGTTTTAATGGATTTTGTATTATTTGCCTTCGGGGCAATAGTCGGCAGCTTTCTTAACGTCTGCATCTATAGATTACCAAGAGAAAAATCGATTATACGACCCTCATCATCCTGCCCTTCCTGTGAGAAACCGATAAAATTTTATGATAATATTCCCATAATAAGCTATCTTCTGTTAAAAGGTAAATGCAGGCAATGCAGCGCTCATATATCGATAAGATATCCTGTAGTGGAATTTATAACTGCTTTTCTTTTTTTCATTCTTTTTAGAAAATTCGGCCTTTCCTTTGAGTTTTTTGTGAATGCTCTCTTTGTTTGCATACTTATTGCCATATCTTTTATTGATTTTGATTTTCAGATTATTCCTGATGTCCTGAGTATAGGGGGTTTGATTGTTGGTTTTTTTCTGGCTTTTTTCAGAAAACCTTTGTTTTTATATCAGGATTCACTCTATGGAATACTTCTTGGCGGCGGTATTCTCTTTGTTATTGCCTATGGTTACCAGTTGTTAAGAAAAAGAGAAGGTATGGGCGGCGGTGATATTAAGCTCCTTGGAATGATAGGAGCTTTTTGCGGGATTCCCGGAGTAATATTCAGCCTTATGGCCGGTTCATTGTTGGGAACTTTAGTCGGCATACCTATGATGCTGATAAAGGGGGAGGATTCAAAATATGCGATCCCCTTCGGGCCCTTTCTCTCTCTCGGCGCATTGATATTCCTGTTCTTCGGGGATACAATAATATATATGTTTCTTAACATTGCTGCCGGAGGAAAGTAAAATATTCAAAGATCAAATTTATTTTGCAATGGATTTAAGGCTTCCGGGGTGCGGCTCACGTATAGTTTTTCTGGAAGCTCTCAGGTTTATAAAAAAATTATAACAGGCAGTTAGGGCGAGGTGTATTAATTTACACTGCCTTCTGCGATAAAATGTTTGACTAAGGGAGGTTCGGAACCGGTGTGGAAGGATCTGGCGAGACCCCATATCTCCTGGTCTGATACAGTCATCCGTTCATGTTGACGCATATGCTCTCCCCATGATTCAACGATAAAGGACTCGGTATAATTTATTGGATTTGCTATATCGTGAAAGAGGTTCCATTTTATTGCGCCGTCTCTGCGCCGTATCATCTTTAATGCTTTCATCGCCTGTATGAACTCTTTTGACTGTGATGGATCAACGCAGTATTCCACAATAATAAGCACCGGCCCTTCATCGGTTTCGGGTTCGCTTGAAACGGCCAATACCGGCCAATGCTGGGATGGGGTGAGATCAAGTCCTGCACCGCTGCTAAGCTTGAAGCGCCAGGTAAAGAAAGCGCTTGCAACAAGAAATAATGACATTATAGTGAGTGTTTTAGATATGCCTATCCATGTAGCTATTGTTCCGCAAAGAAAACTGCCGATAGACATGCCTGCGAAAAAAATAAGCAAATATACGGATAATACTCTGCCACGCACCCAGGCCGGTATTACAGCCTGAACCGCCATATTGAATACTGAAAGCAGGATCAGCCAGGCTATGCCGCCAGCAATCATAATTATACCGAGTAGCGCTATTGACCTGACATAAGCAAGTGACAGTATGGCCAGTGCAAATGTGTTTGAAGCGATCAATACAAGGAGATTTAAGGAAATCCTGTTTCTCAGCCAGTGAAGAAGAGGCGCGCCTGAAAGTCCGCCCATACCGAAAAGACCCATTAAAATGCCATAGCCGAATGAACTCAAGCCAAGATCTTTTTGAGCTATAATGGGAAGAAAAGCCCAGAGAGAGCTGCTGAAAGCTGCAAAAAATATGGTATGCACAAGTACTGATTGCACCTGGGGAGCGTTTTTCACATATCTTATTCCTGTTTTTATGGCACTGATAAAGCGTTCTTCTGGAAGCATATTTTTCTTTTGCTCCCTGCGCCAAAATTTTAAAACAATAATTACTCCGAGAAAAGAGATGCCGTTTAAAATAAAGGTTGCCCCTGTTCCTATAGCTGATATCACAATGCCGCCAAAGGCCGGACCGGCTACTCTTGCCACATTGAACCCGACAGAAGTGAGGGTGATGGCTGCCGGCATGTCATCTTGATGGACCAGTTCCGGGATTACAGCCTGCCAGGCTGGGGCATTTATTGCAGCTCCTAAAGAGAGAAAAAAAGTAAAAAAAAGCAAAATTAATGGTGTTGTGAAATTCGCTGTTGTTAATATACCCAAAACAACGGATACGCAGAGCATCCATATCTGGGCGAAAAGGAGAAGTCGCCGCCTGTTAAAAATATCTGCCAATGCGCCGGAAGGCAAAGCAAGCAGAAAAAACGGCAGAGTAGTTGCAGTCTGTACCATGGCAACCATGAAGGGAGATGGCGCAAGAGTTGTCATAAGCCAGGAAGCTCCGACCTCATGCATCCATGTTCCTACCAGCGATATTACATTTGTAATCCAAAGCATCCTGAATATGGGTTGTTTAAGGGGATTAAAGATAGATGTTGTTGAACGTTCTTTTTGTGACATGTGATAATAGTATAACAGAATTTTAATTATCCCCTGAAATTTTTTATTCTGACGTCCTTCTGCTCAAAGCCTGTGTCATCCCCCGAAATATCTTGATAATTAGGGAAGTTGTGTTTATAATACACCATCTGACAATGGAGGATTTGGATGAAAGTAGAAGTGGTAGACATTGATCGTGTACGAAAAAAGGTTGAAGTTGTATTCCCGGAAGAAAAGATTGTTGAATTATCGGAAGGGTTGTATGAAGAGTTGAAAAAACATGCAAAAATAAAGGGATTCAGACCCGGAAAGATTCCAAGGTCTATTCTGACAACATATTATAAGGATTATATCAATGAAGAAGTGAAAAAGAGGCTTTTGGAATTTTCAATGGCAGACGCTCTTATTGAAGCAAAAGTTGAACCTCTTGTGGAGCCCGTTGTTGAATTTTTAGAAGATAACGAACGTCATGGCTATACCCTTGAATGTGAAGTAACGCCTGAAATTGAGATGCCTGTTTATAAGGGCGTTGAGGTTGAGGTTGAGGTTATTAAAGTGACGGATGAAGATTTGGATAAGCGGCTGGATGGTTTAAGAGAAATGCATGCACAAATGCTAACAAAAGAGCCTGATGCAGAGGCGCAAAAGGGCGATTTTGTTATTATTAAGTACCAGGGATATTTGAACGGAAAACCTGTAAAAGATATAGTCACTGAAGGTTATCCCATGGAGCTTGGTTCTCCCCAGGCAATGCCTGAGTTTGAAAATAAAATTTATGGCATGAAATCCGGTGAAGAGAAAGACATAAGCGTAGATTTTCCTGAGGATTATCCGAATAAAGATATTGCAAAAAAGACAATTGTTTTTAAAGTAATGGTTAAGGAAATCCGCGAGAAAAAGCTTCCCGAGATAAATGATGAATTCGCGAAAGATATTAATTTTGAAAATATGGAAAAGGCCAAAGAAGGCTTGAGAGAAGAAATTAAAAAGGAAAAAGAGAATTCAAGAAATCAGTTTGTAGGGCAAAAAATAGTAGAGACTTTGATTAACAGCGCCGACATCCCTGTCCCTGAAAGACTTCGCGAAAAACGGATTGAAGGCATGATGAGCGAAGCATTGGGACAATTTGACGTAAACAGTTTTGCTGCTGAGGACCTTCAGAATTTTGAGAAAAATATCAGATTGGATTTTGAGAAAAAGGCTGAGGACAGGATTAAAGGAGACATACTCCTTTTGAAGATAGCCGACAAAGAAGGGATAAAACAGGAAGAAAATGATGTTTATGAAAGGATGAAGAAACTTGCCGAGGAGACTAAAAGGTCTTATGATGATGTGAAAAGTTTTTATGAAAAGAACGGACTTATGGGCTATGTAAAAGGCAGCATTCTGCAGGAAAAGACAGTTAATTTTTTAAGAGAGAACGCTGTTATTAAGGAGAAGGAATGAATCTCGTACCAATCGTCATAGAAAAGGATGGAAGAGGAGAAAGAGCTTACGATATATATTCAAAACTCCTGAAAGAAAGAATTGTTTTCCTCGGGACTGCTATTGACGATAATGTTGCGAACATTATCATAGCACAGCTTCTCTATCTTGAATCCGAAGATCCGTCAAAAGATATATATCTCTATATTAATTCTCCCGGCGGACATATAACCAGCGGTCTTGCCATATATGATACGATGCAGTACGTGAAATCCCCGATTGTAACAATGTGTGTCGGACAGGCAGCAAGTATGGGGGCGGTTCTTCTTACAGGGGGCGCAAAAGGTAAAAGATATTCTCTGCCTCATTCAAGAATACTTATACATCAACCGCTTGGCGGCGTTCAGGGACAAGCGACAGATATTAACATTCAGGCAAAAGAGATTTTGAGGATGCGCGACGAGATCAACAGGATTTTTACAGAACATACAGAACAACCGATTGAGAAAATTTCCCTTGATACGGAAAGGGATTTTTATATGAACCCCGAACAAGCTAAAGAGTATGGTATTATTGATGAAATTGTGGAGAAACGAAAATGACGATGATTAAAAAATCCAATGGCAGGACAATGAAACTGTACTGTTCATTTTGCGGTAAAAGCCAGGATGAGGTAAAAAAACTTATCGCAGGCCCCATGGTGTATATTTGCGATGAATGCATCGGATTATGCAATGAGATTATTCAGGAAGAGGTTAAAAAAGAGAGATTTGACTATATTAAAACATCCATACCGAAACCTCATGAGATCAGAAAGCTTCTCGATGAATATGTTATCGGACAGGATTACGCAAAAAAAACCCTTTCCGTGGCTGTCTATAACCATTATAAAAGAATAGAGTCCAGGCTTACATTTGATGAAGTCGAGATTCAGAAAAGCAATATCCTATTGATAGGCCCGACAGGTTCAGGCAAGACCCTTCTTGCACAGACACTGGCAAGGGTTCTTCATGTGCCTTTTACAATAGCTGACGCAACGACGCTTACAGAAGCAGGATATGTTGGTGAAGATGTGGAAAACATCATATTGTATCTCCTCCAGGCTGCCGATTATAACGTGGAAAAAGCTGAAAAAGGCATTGTCTATATAGACGAGATTGATAAGATATCAAGGAAGACCGACAGTCCATCAATAACGAGAGATGTTTCGGGAGAGGGTGTTCAGCAGGCCCTTTTAAAGATTATCGAAGGCACGGTTGCGAATATACCGCCAAAGGGCGGCAGGAAGCATCCCCAGCAGGAATATATCAAGGTAGACACATCTAATATACTTTTCATATGCGGTGGTGCTTTTAACGGCATAGATACGATTATTGCCCACAGGATCGGAAAGAAAGGCTTAGGCTTTGGAGTTGATGTGGAGGGCGGACGCGACAAGAGATATTCTGAGCTTATTAAAGAAATCCAGCCCGAAGATCTCCTGAAATACGGTCTTATCCCGGAATTCATAGGGAGACTGCCCATAATAGCAACACTCGACGAACTTACTGAAGATGTGCTTGTAGAAATATTAAAAAGACCGAGAAATGCCATTGTGAAGCAATACAGAAAACTCTTTGAACTGGAGAATGTAAAGCTTACTTTTACAGAGGGTGCTATAAGGGCGATCGCAAAAGAAGCCATGAAGAAAAAAACAGGTGCCAGAGGTCTGCGCTCCATTCTGGAAAAGGCCATGCTGGAAATAATGTATGAAATACCTGAGATTCCTAATATAAAAGAATGTGTTTTAAATGAAGATGTTATTGTAAATCGGGAACGACCGATTTTTATATATGAAGAAGAAGCCGAGATAGCCTGAAAACCGGAAATTTGAATGGAAATGAATTATGGAACACAAAACTGAATGTTTTATTTGGCGCCCATTAAATTTTCTTTTGTTATCAGGAGACATTTGGCTGTGAACAATTTGACATTTGAAATTGAACCTGCTATATTATCCCAACTTGGGCGGATAGCTCAGCGGGAGAGCATCGGCCTTACAAGCCGGGGGTCGCAGGTTCAAAACCTGTTCCGCCTACCATTCAAGCGGGGATGTAGTTAAGTTGGTTATAACGCCGGCCTGTCACGCCGGAGGCCGCGAGTTCAAGTCTCGTCGTCCCCGCCATTTTATTAAAAAGGATGCAAAATGCATCTAATCATCTGTATTCATAATCATCAACCAGTTGGAAATATGGATTTCATCCTCGAAGAGGCTTATGAAAAGTCTTACAAGCCTTTCTTCGAAGTAATGGATGAGTTTACTGATATTAAAATAAACCTCCATTTTTCAGGCTATCTTCTGTCGTGGCTTAATCAAAATAAACCGAAATATATCAAATTATTAAAAAGGCTTATAAAAGAAGACCGAATAGAGATTGTTTCAGGCGGTATGTATGAACCTATTCTGTCATTCCTGCCGGAAGATGACGGAGTTTCTCAAATTAAGATGCATATAGACTACGCTGAAAGTATTTTCGGAACCAGGCCGAAAGGTATGTGGCTTGCAGAAAGGGTGTATGAGCCTTATATGCCAAAAATCATGAATAAGGCAAATATCCTCTATACTCTTGTAGATGATCACCATTTCAAGTCTGTCGGTGTAGCAGATGAAGATCTTTACGGTTATTTTGTCACTGAGCATGAAGGCAATAAATTATTTATTTTTCCCGGACTGGAGTCCTTAAGGTACGCGATTCCCTTTAAACCTATTGAGGAGATTGATGAATACTTCAAAGGTGTTGAAGAAAGGGTAGGGGATCTGGCGGTCTTCGGTGATGATGGTGAAAAATTCGGCCTTTGGCCCGGAACGTATAACCATGTTTACACAAATGGCTGGCTGAGAAGTTTTTTTAAATATCTCGATGAAAACAAGGCATGGTTAAAAACAACTACATTTAGTGAATATATTTCCAATAAGCCTCCGAAAGGACGGATTTATCTTAACTGCAATTCCTATAAAGAAATGTCCGAATGGTGTCTACCGGCATGTATATCAGGAAGATATGAAACTTGTATAAATTCCGCGGAAGACAGCTATAAAGATTTTTTGAAAGGCGGTTATTTTAAATATTTTCTCATAAAATATGATGAGAGCAATGATATGCACAAAAAGATGCTCGATGTAACGCAAAGAACCGGAATGAATGAAGAAGCCAGAAAACATGTTTTTATGGGACAATCCAATGACAGTTACTGGCATGGAGTGTTCGGTGGACTCTATCTCCCGCATCTGCGCGCATCAGTGTATGAGCATCTGATAGAAGCAGAAAAATTGCTGGAATCAAAGAAACCCTTTGTTGAAGGTGTGTTGAAAGATATAAATATGGATGGCTATGATGAAGCTGTTATTAATAATAATGACATAAAAGCCTATTTTTCGCTGAAGGAAGGCGGTGTTCTCTATGAGCTTGATTATAAGCCTTCTTCAGTAAATATTATGGCGACGCTCCAGAGAAGATATGAAGGCTATCATGATAAGATTAAGGCTGCCGCATCTGCTGATATTGCAGACGGGACAAAGACGATTCATGATATGGTGATTGCCAAAGAAGAGGGCCTCGATAAGTACCTCCATTACGACTGGTACAGAAGGGCCTCATTTATTGACCATATAATGGGAAAAGATGTTAAATTTGATAGTTTTTATAAAAGCAGCTATATGGAACCGGGTGATTTCGTAAAGGAACCTTATTGTGCTGTATTAAATGAAGAAAAGAACCATGTGAGACTTTCCATGGAAAGGAAGGGCCGTTTCCGGAAAAACGGGCAGGACATTGCATTAAAAATAAAAAAAGACATTGTTATAGGTAAAGGTGAAAACGCAATCTTTGCTGAATATATAATTGAAGGCGACGTTGATGAGCCCTTCAATCTGGGTGTTGAATTCAATTTCTCTTTTCTTGGAAGCGCCGGCGACAGATATGCTGAGATGGGAGGAGAAAGATTTTCTCTTGAAACCCAGGGCGAACTGAAGTCGGCAAGAAGTATAATGTTCCATGATCCTTACCAACACGTTGATGTTTTGCTTGACTTTGATGATCCCTCCGCTGTCTGGACACACCCGGTTGAGGTTGTTTCGCTGTCCGAGAGCGGGTTTGAAAGAAATTATCAAAGCACGATGTTTATGCCTGTCTGGGATGTTGATCTATCAAAAGGTCCGCGAATAATAAAAATAAAGCTTCAATTGAATAAAGCGTGATTTCTGTTTACGATTTATGGTTTACAATTTAAGCTATTACTGCTTCAAACCAAAATCTGCAATACATATTTAAAATCTGACAAAATAAGGATATTCAATAATTGTGAGCAATATGGTATCAGTAGTAATAACAACTTATAATAGGCATCAGTTCCTCAAAGGAGCAGTTATTTCAGTTCTGAACCAGGATTATCAGGATAGGGAAGTGATAGTTATTGACGACGGGTCAACAGATGAGTCCATGAAAGAAATTGAAGGACTGCCCGTAAGGTATGTCTGGAAAAAGAACGGTGGAATCAGCAGCGCACGGAATAAGGGTATTGAAGTCGCCCAGGGAGATTATATTGCTTTTCTTGATGTAGACGATCAATGGATGAAAGGCAAACTGTCTACACAGATGAAGAGGATGGAGGAAGAGGGGTTTTCCATTTCCTACACAGACGAAATTTGGATAAGAAATGGAAAAAGAATAAACCAGAAGTTGAAACATAAGAAGTATTCAGGCCATATTTTTGAGAAATGTCTGCCTCTTTGCATTATAAGCCCCTCCTCTGTTGTCATAAAGAGGGAGATATTCGATAAAGTAGGTTTATTTGATGAATCCCTGCCAGTCTGTGAAGACTATGATCTCTGGCTTCGGATTACCGCAGGGCATCCTGTTCTATTTATCGAACGCCCACTGATTGTCAAAAGAGGCGGACATGATGATCAGCTTTCAAGAAGCTATGAAGCAATGGATAAATTCAGAATCCAAAGCCTTGCCAATATATTCAAAAGCGGAATATTAAATGAAACTCAAAAAATAATGGCAGCAGAAGAACTGAGA
>Ga0351906_1246_pt1 | contig 9621 bp, 7 predicted proteins | sample BONcelHT113001E5_FD_206866 | JGI IMG/M metagenome (GOLD analysis project Ga0351906, IMG submission 206866) | Enriched cells from coal bed in the Powder River Basin, Montana, United States - BONCAT cells T11 rep1 HSBNCT.T11.300.1.E5 ... | reverse complement strand
TGCTTTTTTTGCAGAAGTTCTTGGCAAACCGCAGGCGAAGTAACAAGAGAAACAAACCGAAGGGGGGTTTATCCCCCCTTTTTTTTATTATAGGTTCAGAGTTTATTGTTCATGATTCACAACAAAATAAAACCTCTTAGATATCTATGCGGATTATGAATAAATTATGAAGGGAGAATAGCCATGAGTTTCAATAGCATTGTTTATGAAAAAAAAGATAAAGTTGCAAAGATAACACTTAATACACCTCCGTCAAACTGGCTTACTATTACCATGATGAAAGAGATCAACGAAGTCCTTGTCGAGGTAAAGAAAGACCAGTCCGTACAGCTCCTCGTTTTCGATCACGCAGGAGAGAAGGCATTTTGTGACGGCGTAGATGTTGCGGACCACACAGAAGATAAAGTAGATGAAATGATTGATGTCTTTCACGGAATGTTCAGACACTTAACAGAGATAGATGCTATCACTGTTGCAGTTGTGAACGGCAGGTCTCTGGGCGGCGGCTGCGAACTTTCAAGTTTCTGCGATATCGTTATTGCTTCTGAAAAGGCAAAAATCGGCCAGCCGGAGATTGCAGTAGGCGTATTTCCGCCTGTTGCTGCCGCGTTGTTCCCGAAGATTATCGGCCTTAAAAAAACATATGAGCTCCTCCTGACAGGCAAAAGCCTATCCGCAAAAGAGGCTGAGGCTGCCGGTCTTGTGAATGTAGTCCTTCCTGTAGAAAACTTCAAGGCTGAAGTAGATAAATATCTTGCCGAATATCTGAACAAAAGCAGACCGGTCAGTATCTGGACAAAACGCGCTATTAAGGCAGGACTCGGCCTGAATTTCACAGAAGCTCTGAAGGCATCGGAGATTATCTATCTTCATGGCTGCATGAAAACTGAAGACGCTGTTGAAGGTATCGGCGCATTTATGGATAAGAGAAAACCTGTATGGAAGGATAAATAATTGCATGCTCTACGCGTCAAAAGAAGAAATTTACAACAGAATTAAAAAAACAAAAGATTTAATGGAAAAGGCCTCTATCGATGGGGCCTTTTTCCACTATAAAATAGATTATTATTATCTCTCAGGAACAATGCAGGATTCACTTCTCTTTTTGCCTCTCGAAGGCAAGCCTCTTCTGTTCGTCAAAAAGGAAATATCAAGGGCACGCAGGGAATCCCCCATAGAGGATATTATCCCGATGCAGTCCACAAAAGATATCCTTCCCTATATCAAGCCATTGAAAAGGGTCGGTTTACAGCTTGATGTAATTCCCTACAACGATGTAATCAAATTTAAAGAACTTCTGGGACCATGCGAGCTTGTAAATGTGTCCCCGCTTACAAAAGAATTGAGAAAAAGAAAATCTCCCTTTGAAATAAAGATTATGGAGCGCGCTGCGGCAATACAAAAAAAGGTCTATCAATATGTGCCGGAAATACTGAAGGAAGGGATGACGGAAATTGAGCTTGCCGGTCTCCTGGAAGCATATGCGAAAAAACTCGGCCATGAGGGCCTGTTGCGTGTCCGGTCCATGAATTATGATGCATACACGTGGCATGTTATAAGCGGACGCACAGGGAGCATTGTAAGCCAGTCTGATTCTCCTATGGGCGGATTGGGACTTTCACCGGCCTTTCCGGTGGGCGCAAGCATGAAGAAAATTAAGAGAAACGAACCGATTCTTGTGGATTTCGGCATCTGCTATCACGGCTACCAGGTTGACCAGACAAGGATGTACGCCATAGGATCAATGCCTGAACCTTTCAAAGGAGCTTTTGAAGCTTGCAGGGAAATACACTACCGTGTTCTCGACAAGGTACTGGAGGGAGCTATAAGTCGGGATCTTTTTGAATACTCGAATAAACTGGCGGAAAAGCTCGGATACGGGGATTATTATCTTGGCTATAAACCCTATAAAGTAAGGTTTCTTGCTCACGGAATCGGTATTGAACTCGCGGAATTACCCTTTATCGCAGCAAGCCACACCTATCCCATAGAAGAAGGAGCAGTCTTTGCTATTGAACCCAAGATGGTTTTTCCCAAAAAAGGCGCCTGCGGCATTGAAAATACAGTTTTGATTGAAAATTCACACTACAGAGTGCTCACGGATAACGACGAATCAATCATGATTTTATGAAAATCCTCTTTTCCACAGGGTGTTTCTACTATCTCCCCATAAGGGATGTTTTCCACCTTGCGGCAGAGGCAGGCTTTGACGGCTGTGATCTGGTGATTGACGGCAGGTTTAACAAAGCTGACTACATAGATACCGTAAAGTCCTGCCTTGAAATATTGCCCATAGACTCGGTGCATGCCCCTTTCGCAATGATAAATGCCTGGCGCACACACAAAAACGGCTTGATGAAGAGCGTTGAAATCGCAAAAATATTGGGGGCTCAATTGGTTAATTTCCACCCGCCCTCATGGTTTTCGCTTGAACTTTCTTTTTTGAAATGGTTTAAAAACACCGAAGATTTTCAACGGGAATTCGGTCTCGATGATGTATACCTGACCTTAGAGAACATGCCTCGCGTAGGTAAAAAACTGATGCTTGCTCCTTATGTTCTCTATAATTACCACGACCTGATAACATTCGGCATGAAAAAAAATCTGTTTTTCGCCTTTGATACTACTCATATGGCGACATGCGGCGACGACATCATTGCGGCTTTCCTTCAATATTTTAATACGGGAAGACTCAAGAACATCCATATAAGCGATAATCAATCCTTTAAAAGCCATCTTTTTCTTGGAAGAGGTGAACTGCCGATTGCGAAATTGCTGAACACTATGACAAAATTGGGCTATGACGGAATGATAACACTTGAACTTGCTCCTGATGAGTTCCCGAAAACTATGGAATGGACGAAAAAACTGTTAAAGTATCAGGCAGCTTTTTTAAGACTGCATTTGAAAAAGGATGGAAATGTCTAAAAAAACAGCCTTTGTTTGTGAAGTATGCGGTTATGAAACATCTAAGTGGATGGGTAAGTGTCCCCGGTGCGCTTCCTGGGATACAATAAAAGAACACAAACTTGACAAAGAAGAATTCCGCATCACGGAAAAGCCGGTAACAATTTCCGATGAGGAACTGCCGGAAGAGAGGGTTATCCTTGGTCTTACCGAAATGGACAGAGTCCTTGGCGGCGGTCTTGTGTGCGGGTCATCCATACTATTAGGCGGTGATCCCGGCATAGGCAAAACCACTGTATGCTTTGCCATAGCCTCCCGGATGATTGAACTTGGATATGAAGTATTGTATATATCAGGCGAAGAATCCCTAAGACAACTATCCTCGAGAAAAAGAAGACTGAACATAAAAGACCCTTTCTCGATTCTCGCTACAAACCGGCTTGAAGATATACTGGGGGCATTATCCGAGAAAACATATCGTCTTGTAATTATAGACTCCATTCAGTCTGTTTATAATTCTATGCTCCCCATGCTGCCTGGGAGCATAGGCCAGATAAAAGATGTCTCTTCAAGATTGATTATGGAGATGAAAAAGAGTGAAACCACCCACATAATCATAGGTCATGTGACAAAAGAAGGCGCTATTGCAGGGCCTAAGGTACTGGAACATATGGTTGATACAGTCCTATACTTTGAAGGCGACAAGATGCTGCCTTACAGGATGCTCAGGACAATAAAAAACAGGTACGGGTCTGTTGACGAGGTGGGAATATTCCAGATGCAAAAAGACGGACTTGCAAATGTAGACAACCCATCAGAATTTTTTATTTCTGAAAGGGCGGATATCGGAGCGGGCAGTGCGCTTTTTCCTCACATTACCGGTTCACGGCCTATACTGCTTGAGGTCCAGTCTGTAATACCGAAGACAACATTTTCCATTCCAAAAAGAGTGTCCCTCGGGTACGACCCGAACAGGTTATTCATTATCATAGCGGTCATAGAAAAGGCGCTGGGCAAACCATTTTTCGACAGGGATGTCTATGTAAACATAACGGGCGGACTCAAGGTAAACGAACCCGCAGTAGACCTTGCTGTCGCTGCATCAATACTTTCAAGTTATAAAGATGTAAATATCGGTGCAGATACGGCATTGTTCGGAGAGGTAGGACTGACTGGCGAAATAAGGAAAGTCATGAGTATGGATATTAGACTGAAAGAATGTGAAAGACTGGGGATAAAGAAGGTCTTCTGTCCGAAGGGAGTTGAAAAAATCGGGGGGATCGAGATCGTCCCTGTGAAAAATGTCAAGGAACTCTATGGGCATATTGTTTAGCAACTCTTGTTTTTGAGCATTGTAGCCTTATCGTTTTTCTCTTTGTCAGGGCCGTAATACCAGAAAACACGATAAGCAGCAGGAGTCTTTTGTTCGGCGTAAGCTTCAAAGATTTTTTCGCCTTTAGGATATGACGTACTTCATTGTGTACCATTTGAGAGATGTATCGTTTGCCATCAAAGAACTGAAGCGGTATATCGAGCGTAAGCAATCGGAACTCGGCTATGCGAAACAGCAATTGTCAGGATATCCTTCTTTGAATTACCGTCAAAAAGACGTTCTCAAAAAAATCCTTCAAGATAAGTTATTCCAATTCTAAATCAAGGATGAAATCAAGGCGGCAAGGAAGAGGCGACCCCCGTCAAGCGAGGGCAGGCATAGGCGTACGATAATAGTACGTCGGAGGAGCCGATGACGAAGTCAACGATGATAGCGCCTTGATTTAGAATTGGAATAACTCACATTTTCAATGAGGTCTCACGTGCAGCGTTATAATATGGTACATCAAACTGCCAGGACTGACTTGCTCGAACTCTGTGAAGCCGGATTACTCAAGAAATACAAACAGGGCAAAGCATTCTATTTCATCGCCGCCGATGATGTTGTTGACGGGGTTAAGCTAAAATAAAAGGGGTCAGGATATTTTTCTGACCCCTTTTATTTTCCCCTGGAAAAGGCCGAGGTACGCCTGTGCCCCAAAGGGGTATTTTGCGGCAAACTTTGTTAGTCGGCGGTTCGTGACACTTCGACGTACCTATAAGTACGCTTGTGTGCCCCGAATCTTGACTGCCTCGTTATCCATCAAAAATCACCTCGGCCAGAAAAGTGAAACAGTTGTGGGGTATGCGTTAATATTTTCATGTTTACATTTCAAGAGCGTCAGTGTTCCCGTAATTTGTGAAGGAAGTACCATCAAGAAAAGTTATGAGAAAAGGCTTTCTAAAATTGTGTCTATGAATTTATGGATGTTCACTGCCGCTGTAGCACTTTATCTAAACCGTAACCGATCCTTTTCTTTCCTCTCATCTTCAGTTTTTGCATAAGCATCCCAACTTGAGGCAATTCGTTCAAGCATAACTTTTGTACGAAACCATCGGATGTCCATTTTTTTTGCCCAATTTCGCCATTTTGTGGCAAGAACTCTTTCCTGATCGCCACCCTCAAACATTGCCTTGGATACCACACCCCTGGAGTTGAATTGCTCAATTTCAATGCCACGTTCAATTTGGTCGTTTTGTACACCTTCTATTAGCCTTCGAAGCTCTTTATGTGGCCATATTGAATCCGTAGGATCTTCCGGATAATAGAAAAGTACATGCCCTATATGCAAATCAGCTGCTTCGGTTCTATCTTGCTCGGTTGCAAGTTTACGAGCTTCCGTTACCCAATCATTCAAAATTCCTTCCATAATCTGTCCATCATCATCTATTCCTGGAGGGTGTTTCCAAGAGCGAATAAGATGCCAAGCAAATTCGGCTCTATTTTTTTGTTGCTGAGAAGGTTCGATTTCTTCTTCTGGCGCAGATTTTTGTCTATACAGATCACACAGGACATCAATAAAAAATTTGGCATCTTTTGCCATGATTTTGTGTAACGCAAGGTCCTTAACTTTAAAACTTTTCGTCAATAAAGGTAAGTATAAATACTCTTTCCGCGCTAACATCGATTGGTCAATATCCTCACGTACGCGCAATTTATTGAATATTTCTTCAATATGATATCCAAGATTGCCCACAGGCATTTTCCCTTCATTGAGTTCAACAAGAGATTTATCAAGCAATTTGAACAGAAGCACAGCCTCCAATTGTTTTGCGTGGTGAGATGCAAAGTTTAGAATATCTATTGCGCGACCAACAGTAACAAATTTTTCAATTGCGAAGTTAAGAACTCCTTTATTATCTTCAATTCTTATCCAACTCTCTCTTGATTTCCAGTACTCCTGATCTACCTCTTCTCCAAGAGAACCCATCAGATCAAATGTAATTTGAGAATCCGGATAACCTAAAAATACATTCACTAGAACTTTCGGAGGCCAGCATAGCTCCTTTGCTTTTTTTAATAATGTCTTGGTCCAGTTATCTCCATAAATATTATATGCGAGAGATGATAAACATTTTGCAAATATTTGCTCGCCATTTGATCCCTGGTCAGCATCTTCTATAATTCGTATTACATCAGTTTCATTCTTTAGGAATTCAAAAACATATGCAGACACTGAACCCGGAAATGAAACCTCATTAAGTAATTTCTTAATGGAATTTATACCTCTTTTTTGCCATAAATATTCAATTGCATTCTTTCTAAGTCTTTTGATTTCTTCATCATATTTATCATTATCCTCTCTAGGGAATGGTATATCGGGCCAGTATTCATTAAAAAGCCATGAAAATCGATCAATATCATTAACAGGGGAAAACAATTCTGTTATGTATTCAAGTCTTTTAATTTGATCTTCATGGAGACTCCAAGACGCGCTTGGGAATTCCCTGTTTTTACCTATAAATTCTCGTAAAGTGTTCCATATTTTCTTCCTATTTTCTTCCGAAAGATCAGTTTTAGCAATTTTACTTAAACCTTCTTCAATGGCCTCCTGATGATTGTCTGATACATCATCATAGTAATCAATGAGCTCTATCCAGCGATCCGGAATCATTTGAGCATGGGTAATTGCTCGATTAATAATACCAATGTAATTATCTCTAACAATTTTATTTGTAAGAATTTCTCTTTCAGATCTTCCGAAATCTCGCCAGATAGGTTCATTTGTCTGGAAACTCGATTCCCCATATGATTTCGGCATAAGTTCAATCAAGAGTTTCCAGCCCATATCAGGCACACGTTCAAGTATTAAATCCAAAGCTTGCAGTCTTAGATCAAGGGAGGCACTAGTTCCAGGATGCCAGGCTAATAATATCTCTCTGAGGCTGTTTATTGGTCTATTTGAAGTTTTTCCGCCAGGATCAATTTTTGCGAGTTTCGCAAGAATCGTAGCTACTCTTCCTATGTAATCAGGCGACCACGCAAGTACCTCTAATGCCCAAAGAAGACCCGTATGATAGGAATGACCAAACAGCAAATCATTGCCTTCATAAAATAGAGGTATTAAATCTTCAGGCTCGCCCCGGAGAAGGCCTTCCAGGGCTTCAACGAAAGGGAGAGGCGCCGCTTCCACTAACACTGGAAGCTCATCTCTAATACTTGCCCACAATCTCCAATCTTTTTCCAAGCCCTTAAGCTTTCTTAATAACGTATCGACATATGTTTTACAACTTTGATTGTCAGGCATGACCCCATTTACCTCAAGTTGCTGACCTATAACAGCAATTCGAAGTAATGATTCAGCAAGACCATCACGCAGCCACACAGAGTGTTTCAAATGAATATCTCTAATTCCAGCGTATGGGCGTTCATTAAGTGGTAGGTCAATAGTAGGATCGATTTCTTCGAATACATCATTAATGATACTTGATAAATTCTCAAGATGTCCCTGAGTCATGAAAGGTATAGTTAAAGCAAATGCTGTCGCGGGAGCTGATATAACCCAAGTGTCACCAATTTTTACCAAAAGTGGATTATCTATGTTTACGAAAGAAATTATTTGATCCCTATATTTTTCAAACTCTTTCCCGGTAAGTTTCTTGATTATTTCCTTATCACCTTCAGACTTTTCACTCCAACCTCCAAGCAAAACAGCAGGTACAATTAAATCTGCATATTTCTGATTAGCCCATTCGGGAATATCATCACCTAAAGCACCAAATTTATGAAGATTCCAAAGACACCAGATTGAAGGACTGCTTCCACATGCACGGGCTTCTATTCCAGCCTGCTCTTTGGTTATACCCATCAAAATCAATGCTTCTTCAAAGTTTGAACGAAGAGAGCGAGTTAAGCGAATATGAATGCTTTCAGTCAGATACTTATTGCCAAGCGCGTTTACCACCGTGTGACCAGATCTCACTAATGCCAATGATTCACTCGTAGCCGGAGGACAAAGTATGATGTTCTTTGGCATTGAATCATTCAAAAAACGAGAAGTATCTTCTTTCTTCTTGATCACCAAAGAACGTGACAAGAAATGTTCGCGAAACTTCGAGTCATTCGAAGAGTCGATTACGGAATAAACAAACACAATTGCCTCTTCCGGAGAATCAGCTTGAATGTTTATCGAAGCACCTCGACTATTTAAATTATTTATTAAATCAGTCGCATTCTTGTCGCGACCTGCAAGGGTAAGTTTTGTCAAGACAGGTGGCTGAGTTTTTTCGCTCCATTCTCGCCAATATTTGGGCAAAGTAATAACGCTAGCTGATGGTCCAATACCTTGTTCCTGCAACCATGCCTCCACACTTGGGCTTATCTCAATCCACTCTTCAAAACTTTGTGCATCTATGATCCTGATATCCATCCAAGGGCTATCTGCTTTTAATTCATTCTCAAGAATTGTAATATCATCGAGTTTTCGAAGCGTGACCGCTACATAGGTAGTTTTTGCTCGCTCCCAACCGGCAGGTAATTCTTTTTCGCGCCTAAGTTCAAAATCATCTCTGATTTTTTTGCGAGCATTATTCCCTGTTCCAAGCTCCCATACAGAAGCACCATGTGGTATCCACGCAGGCGCCTTACTTTGACATTCTAAAATTCCATCCCATCCTGATAGTTGATTCGATTCGTGCGCCAGGATTCTGATCTTTTTGATATCGGCCAATTCAGTATTTGATAGAATCAATTTTCGAAGCAATTCCCCGAGGTTATCACGGGCTATATTCATGTTTGCCCAAACATCAAGCATCTCAGCATGTATTAAGGCCATTTCTTCTATCTCCTATAAATGTTATGTGGACATGATCAATATTTCAGTATCTGCCTGTCATAGATTTGATATTTTATAACATATATGCCGATAGATCATCTCTCCCCCTGCCAAATGCATCACTATCATGTGCCTTCCTGACCCACAAAGTTGAATTGAATATTTTATTCTCCAACTTTTCCGCACCTTTTGCAAATCTTTTCTATCATTCTAAATCGTTGAGGCTATTTTTTGGGGACACTTAGGGGACATCCATAACTAAATAACTAACATTCCATTTTCAGAAAATCATTTGCTGATTGATCCCCGTTGAACCTGTCCCTTTTTTCTTCCATTCTTTTGCCTTCGGCAAATTGAACCGTTGCCCGCAAAGTTTATGAAAATGCAAGATATTTTTTGGAGGGGGATTAATTTTCATGCAGGTGTGAGACTCTTCCAGTTTTTCCTGCACAGTGCAGGAAAAATGTAAATTCCCCGTAAAACCTTGTCCTGCCATGTTCTACATCGGGCAGGCTTTAAAACAGGTTTCCAATAAATCATCCGATATTCCATACATTGAGGTAAATCC
>Ga0351906_1243_pt1 | contig 9785 bp, 11 predicted proteins | sample BONcelHT113001E5_FD_206866 | JGI IMG/M metagenome (GOLD analysis project Ga0351906, IMG submission 206866) | Enriched cells from coal bed in the Powder River Basin, Montana, United States - BONCAT cells T11 rep1 HSBNCT.T11.300.1.E5 ... | reverse complement strand
GGAAGACTGATCCGTTTTGAAGTGAACCATTCCCCGATCAAACCGTTAACAGGCAAACTTTCGGCAATACAGTGTTCAATACTCGTCGATTCCGGACTTATGAAAGAGAATGAACTGGCGGCGCCCCAAAGCGCCCTCATGGCTCCTTATGGCCGTTTCACCGTTTTTATGCCGCCTGGAATAATTTCAATATAACAGAAAGGAGGCGCTATGCACCAGACATTGGCAGGTTTCATATCAGGAGCAGTTTCAGGCATTATTATGGGTTTAATATCCGATATTCTTTTCCGTCTTCACATCTTCAAGTCCAGCCTCTTTGCCGTCGACGGCTCCTTCCTCTTCCGGACGCTCAGACTGAAAGAGAACCCTCCATTCCTTTACGCGTCAGGTCTTTGCATTCACCTCATAACAAGCGGCATCTTTGGCAGCATCTATGCTGTTGCAACAACTCTTTTCGGTTTTGACAGCCTTTCTTTTCTCTTTGTCTGTCTCTATATTGTAATGCTCTGGCTGTCCATGCTTTTTATCGCCCTGCCTATTGCAGGCGAGGGTTTTCTCGGCAAAAAATCAGGGCCGCTGACATGGCTTGAGCAACTTTTTCTCCATGCAATATTCTGTGTTTTATATTACTTGTGTCTGAGAGTCCTTTTATAACGCCCTTCTTCTTTCGCCGATGCAAGGTCCGGCTTTATCAATCTGATGTCCTGCTCCTTGCAGTTTTCATTAATCGGCTTTGGGCTTTCGTTGTAGTAAAACTTGTCAATCTATTATATAAACATAATTATGATTTAAACAAATGGGACGGGGTATGCTAAGTGAGAGAGTAGTTACACTTAAGGAAGGAGTTGCTGGAGGCGGTCCTGTTGTTTACTGGATGAGCCGCGATCAAAGAGTAAACGACAACTGGGCCCTCGTATACGCACAGGAATTGGCGCTGAGAAAAAACTTGCCCCTGGCAGTAGTTTTCTGCGTCATACCCGCTTTCCTCAACGCGGCAATCCGCCAGTATGCCTTTATGCTTGCAGGTCTTAAAGAGCTCTCAAGAAAACTCGAAGGACTTTCTGTCCCCTTTTTTCTTTTAACAGGAGACCCGGGGGGTGCCGTTTCAAAGTTTGTAAATAATCACAAAGTTTCTGCCCTTGTAACCGATTTTGATCCCCTTCGCATCAAAAGGCAATGGAAAAATGAAGTTGCGAATATTATTAATGTCCCCTTTTTTGAAGTGGACACCCACAATATAGTGCCCTGCACAATAGCATCACAGAAGGCGGAATACGGAGCCTATACAATCAGAAAAAAGATTCGGAGAGCTTTGCCGTTTTTTATGGATTCCTTCCCTGCACCGCAAAAACATCCTTTTCTATGGGAAAAAGAAGTGCAGGAAATTCAATGGAATAAAACTGTCGATTCATTGAGAATCGATAAAAGCATTAAAGAGGCTGACTGGATCACCCCCGGCGAAGAACATGCTCTTGAAGCATTGAAAGAGTTTATTGATGGAAAACTTTATGAATATGAAACAGGAAGAAACAACCCTGTGCAAAATGGTCAATCCGCTCTTTCCCCTTATCTCCACTTCGGTCAGCTTTCAGCGCAGAAGCTTGCCCTGGAGGTTGAGAAAAGCAGCGTCCCGAATCTTGCAAAAAACAGTTTCCTTGAGGAACTGATAGTCCGCAGGGAACTATCGGACAATTATTGTTTTTACAATCCGGATTATGATAGCTTTCATGGTTTCCCAAAATGGGCACAGCAAACATTAAATAAACACCGGCAGGACAGACGGCCCTATATTTATTCCCTGGAGGAATTTGAAAAGGCCGAAACACATGACCAATTATGGAATGCAGCCCAGATGGAAATGGTAAAACTGGGAAAGATGCATGGATATATGAGGATGTACTGGGCTAAAAAAATACTTGAGTGGACTAATTCCCCGGAAGAGGCCATAGATATAGCCATATACCTCAACGACAAATACGAACTCGACGGCAGAGACCCCAATGGATATGCCGGTATTGCCTGGAGCATAGGAGGGGTCCATGACCGGGCATGGAATGAGAGAATTGTTTTTGGGAAAATACGATACATGAGTTATAATGGATGTAAATCAAAGTTCAGCATCAAAGAATATATTAAACGGGTAGAGAAATCATGAGCGGAAAATCAGGAAAGAATTTTCAAAATATGGACGTTAAAAAAGAACAGATACCGGTGACTGCACAAACCGGCACAGTATCCGTGCCTGAGAGGCTGAAGGTCTTTGATAGAGAAGAATTTTTTGCTGTACTTGCCACCGACGACAAGGGAAAACCTTACACTTCGCTTGTTACTTATGCTCTGACAGCAGATTTGAAAAAGGTTATCTTTGCAACACCAAAAGACACGAGCAAATACAGAAATATTCTTAATTCAAGTCATGTTGCCCTCCTCATAGATAATAGAACTCAATCTCAACAGAACCTGCTTGAAACAGAAGTGATAACTGTCATCGGCACAGCAAAACCAGTCAGGAGAGGCAAAGCATGGAATGAATTTACAAAAGTGTTTCTCAGGAAGCATCCAGAATTTGAATCATTTCTTGTTTCCTCTACTACAGCCCTCATAGTAATAGAAGTCATCCGATGTATTCATGTAGGCCGTTTTCAGACAATATCAATATGGGAATGCGAATGATTTCAGAGTTTAATCAGAGTGAATTCATTCTGTCCCCTACTTTTTGTTATGTTCCTTAGTTCAATATCCCTCAATCGTATTGTTGAACAGTGAGAGGACATACTCGAAGCGACTTACATACGCGCGCAAGACAGAGGCCGAGTGTTGTTTTTCGTCGGCTTTAAGAGTGAGTTTCCACGGCGTCCCCCATGTATTGGAATCATTTTTCTTTCTGTATGATCCCAGCTCGTTAAAAGAACAAGCCTGTGTTGCGGCGTATAGCCGTCGCACCGCCATTTCGGGGACTCTCTTCGCTGCCGTTGTATATTGCGGCGGGCCGGCCTGTCTATACGACGAGCGGCTCGTTGAGTATCTGACTACTCGGCCATCGCCAAAGACTTCTACCCTACTAATGGTTCTGCGATCACTTTTGTCGGTTCCTGGTGCATATTCCATGGAAAAATCCGCCAGCACGTCAACAGCACTTACGTCAAGGATGTGGCATGGAGCCATCTCCACTATTTCTGCATTGTTTTTCTCCAGCGATTTCGGGAAATTAAGATTGCGCACATGAAGCTCAAGCAGTACATCCGGCCACTCACGCAAACTGGCCTGGTATGCCGCCGCGGCCTTGGACATATTTCCGCGTTCCTGCCAGTCTTTTCCCTGATTGCGTTTGTCTTGAGCTGCCTGCTTATGACGCGCCAGATCTGCTTCAAATTTAGCCAGTTTCTCCTGCTGTTGAGTATCCGGAAAGGCCTTCAGGCTTGCACGCATCAACACGACGCCCTCACCGTAATGCTTCTTGACAAACAAGCCTTCCCCTTCCTGCCAGAGTTCCTGAGGACTTTTCAGAGGATACGGGGGAAGCGCTTCCTTTTCTTTCAGAAGCTGCGCTTCAATTTCCGACCCGGTGGGGCCGCCGGTGTAAGGCCGAACCGGAGGCGACGCATGAGCAACCATACTGGCAGCCACAGCATACAGCATGAACATAAACAGGATAATACTCTTCTTCATTGGTTCCCTCCGTGTGCAGGATACTATTCAAGGCCTCATCAAGAAGCGATAAAATAGGTTCTGCGAGGAACCGAATCTTACCCATACAGGAGAAAGCCTTATGAACTCTTGCAAAGGACAACACAAATTCTACTGCGGCATCGATCTTCATGCAAGAAAAATGTATCTCTCCATCCTGGATGAAAAAGGAGAGATTAAACTGCACCGGAACATGGACACCGGCAGGGAAGTCTTTCTCAAAGTAATTGAACCCTATAGGGAAGATATTTTTGTTGCAGGCGAATGTATGTTTGCCTGGCACCGGATTGCTGATCTGTGTCAGAAAGAAGGCATATCCTTCGTATTAGGTCGCCCTTTATAGAGAACATTCATAAAGAAGTTTTTATACTTGCTTGCACGTTGCAAGCAAAAATTAATTAATCGTTCAAAGTAAAGTCTATATTGGTTTTACCGGAATTATTAAATTTGTAGCAACAGTTTCTACAATGTTTCAGACACTGTGTCTGAAAAGTCTCATTATTGAAGATATACGACTGTTTATCTTATTTTCCGCCAGCCGCTTAATTGGAATATTGAAGCATGTCTCCACATCCATTTAATATTCTTTTCCGTTGTAAAGATACGTTATATCGTAGTTATTTAGTTTTATGGAACGGCCCCCTGGCCTCCATCTCAAGATTTATAGAGGGAGCCGCCCACCTACTTTATCGCAGGGGTGATTGCTTTTTTTCCGGCACTAATTGCCAGGTCAAAGGCTTGATGCTCTTTCTTTAATCCTTTGGAATATTTCGTAGGCTTTGTACTGACTTCTCATTAACAGCTTAAATTAAGGAGGACACCTATGGGCCGTTCTTTAAAAACTAAGAAACTCAAACCTTATCCTCCGTTTTTTAAACGTTTTTTACTTTTTAAAGGGTGTCCTCTAAGTGTCCTAAGTTTTTCTAATCTAAAATAACATTTTTCTTAATGAATCATATAAAACTCCGATAACGATAATATGGGAATAAGCTGGAGAAAAACAGCAATCAGATCTTTTATAATTCAACAGGCCCGGGCTGATAAAACATTAATTCCGGCTTAATTGTTTCTCCGGATATCACGTTTCTTATTTTTTTAATATAAAAGGAGTCTTCATGACAATCAAAAAACTGCTGCAAATTTCAGCGATAGGAACTTCCGGACTGCTTATTCTTATTCTTGTAGTAAGTCTTGCGGCACTGAATTCTTCCAAAATACAGGTTGAAAAGCTGATAAATACCGATCAGGTCCGTCTCCTGGCTCTGACTGATATGTATGCACAGGGTCTTCAGATGGGTCAGGCAACCAGGAACAATCTGATCAAAGGCAATGATGCCGCTGCTCAGGCAAACTACCGGAAGGCAAGAGAATTATTCGGCAGCGCTCTTGAATCCGCTCTCCGAGTTTCTGCAGGGAAAGAAGAGGAGGAGTTAAAAAATGTAAGTCGTCTCGCTGAAGAAGATCATGAAATGCAGAAGCAGATATGGGATCTTGTAAAGGACGATAAGAGGGAAGAGGCTACCGCTTTCCTTGTAGATAAAGAAACTCCTAAATGGAGAGAAATGAAGGATATAATCCTTTCGTCTATAACCGCCCAGAGACAAAAAGCAGCAAGAAGTCTTGAAGTAAGCAGATTACAGGCCTTCCGGAGCAACACAATTATGATAACTATTATAATTTTAGCTATTTGCTGTACTGTACTGCTCGGCATCTTCACATACAGGCGTATAGGCCGCCGCCTGACAGCGCTGAAAGATGATTTTGACATTATGGCCCAGGGAAACCTTCATGTATCAATAAAAGATGATTATAATGACGAAATCAGTGCCGTAGCGAAAAGTGCAAACAGCATGGCATCATTTCTGAGTGAAACCATTGACATTATCCTCTCCAACGCCGGAGCTCTGTCCGTTATCGGCACCGAGCTTAAGAGCGGTTCTGAAAAAGCCACTGAAGGGGCTCGGGAACAGTCTCTAAGGGCAACTCAAATTGCTGCTGCTGCAGAAGAAATGAGCCAGACCATTTCGGACATAGCAAAAAATACGTCTTCAGCTAAAGAAACAACGGATTATGCTGTTGATGCTGCTCAAAAAGGTAAAATAACTGCCGAGGAAACGGTTCAGGGGGTAAAAGGCATTGCCCGTGCTACAGATGAACTTTCGGATATGATTTCAGAAATGAATTCAAAAACAGCAGAGATAGGCAACATTGTAACTGTTATCAACGAAATTGCCGATCAGACAAACCTTCTCGCTTTAAACGCTGCCATTGAGGCTGCCCGCGCAGGAGATGCAGGAAGAGGTTTCGCTGTGGTAGCAGATGAAGTAAAGAAGCTTGCAGAACGGACAATAAGCGCTACAGCCCAGATATCCTCCATGATTGAGTCGGTTCGGAACGAATCCGTCAAAACATCCGATTCCATGGCAAGCGCCACCGGCAAAGTAAAAAAGGCTTTAGACTCCATCGAGATTCTCGGCTCATCGCTTGAAAGCGTTGCTGAAAACATCCAGAACGCTCAGGGCCAGATAATTCAGATCGCTACAGCCGTTGACCAGCAATCGGTTACAGCAGAGGAGATTGCAACAAATGTGAGCGAGACCTCCAAAATTGCCGGTGATATGCGGCTCATGTCAGGAGAAGTCATGGTAGGAGCACGTTCTCTGACAGTCCTTGCAGAAGAGTTGAAAGAAGGCATAGGGCGATTTGACAATGGAGATAATCTCCTGGTTTTCGACGTCGCCAAGATCAGACATAAAATGTTCGTGGAAAAAGTTAATGGGTGCGTAGAGGGTTTGACTGAGCTTCACTCCTCCGATTTGCCCGACCATCATAATTGTTCTTTTGGAAAATGGTATTATACAGACGGAAAAAAACTTTGTGGTCATATTCCACGATTCCGTAATCTGGAAGACCCGCACGAGAAGCTTCACAGACTGGCAAAGGACGCAGTGGATACTTTTAACAAGGGAGATACCGGAAAGGCGCATACAATTTACAAAGAATTGGAGTCCCTTTCCAATAAATTAATAGAATCCATCGGCCTTACAAAGAAAGAATATATAGAAGAAATATCAAAAAAACCTTAGTACTGTATAAAGAAGATAGAACGTTCTTTACAAACAAATAAGAAACTCAAGCCTTATCCTCCGTTTTTTAAACGTTTTTTACTTTTTAAAGGATGTCCCCTCCGGCTTAAGATTCACTTTTATCCCATGGAGAATTCCAACGAAAAATTCACCGGCACGGCCTGGCCTGCAAGATACTAACCTGCAAAGCATGGAAAACCGGGAAACGGGATGAAAACAAGCCGATATTCTGGCGCGTCCGGTGCAATGACGGGTTATCTGGCCCTTTTGTCTTACCCTGCATTTGCGTATGTTTTAACCTCTTTCTCCAATCGGTCTCCAAGAGCCTCAGCGGTAATGTCCAGGTCGTATTGGGCTTGCAGTCCCAACCAGAATTCGGCAGACATTCCGAAGTACCTTGCGAATCTGAGCGCAGTATCGGCACTGATGCTCCGCTTTCCAAGAACGATCTCATTAATCCTTCGTGCCGGTACGCCTATGTTGAGGGCGAGTCTGTTCTGACTGAGATTCATCGGTTTAAGAAACTCCTCTGATAGAACTTCGCCGGGATGCACGGGATGCAGTATTTTTTTCATGATGTTTTCCTCCCTAGTGATAGTCCGCTATCTCTACTTCATAAGCGTCTCTATCTTTCCACTTGAAACAAATACGCCACTGGTCGCTAATTCTGATGCTATGCTGCCCTTCACGATCTCCTTTCAGTTTCTCCAGGTTGTTTGCCGGCGGAATTCTCAAGTCGTTCAGGTTCTTGGCGTTGTTGATCATGCGCAGCTTTCGCAGGGCAACCTGTTGGATGTCTTCGGGCAGTTTCCGTGAACCCTCTCGGCTGTAAACTTTTTCAGTTTCTTTGTCCTTGAAAGACTTGATCATCTATAAATAGGATACGCCTACATGCGTTTAACGTCAAGCGTTAAAGACAAACTTCACTCATCTCACTCGTTCTTCACAGATAACAATGATATATACCCATGTGCTCAACAGGCTGGGCATCTCTGTCATGAGTCCCGCTGATTTCTGATTTATCAGTGGTGTTTTACAAGGTTAATGGAGAAGAAAACGAGCAGGTTTAGAGGGTCTTCCTGCACTTCATAATATACATTATTAAAATGATTTTCATACTTTCCTGCACAGTGCAGGAAAAATATATCTAATAGTCGAAATCAAAGCCCGTCTTGGTTTTACAGAGATTTTAAATTTGGTAGCAACAGTTGCTACCAATGTTTCTGACACAGTGTCAGAAAAGTCTCATTATTGAAGATTTATGACTGTTTATTTTATTTCCGGCTATCCCCTTAATTGAAATCCGGGAAGGGCCGTGGGACTAGGTAAAGAACGTAGGACGTTCAGTCACCACCCGTTTCGTGGGCACCCGTCTCCTTCGGACGTAGGACGAAGGGCTTGGAAGGTTTTATATCCTATCGAAAGCAGTGAGTGAACACCTACGAATTAAGGTTGTGTGCCGGTGACCTGACTAAAAGAATCCGTGCAACAGTTTCACGGATTTGTTAAATCTCCGTAAAGTAAATACAGACAATGTTCTCCGCAATATTACTTTCAAAAATGGTTTATCAAAAATTACGGTATTGTCATCAAAAAATTCATGAAAATTTGCTACAAAAATTTAACAAACCAAAACTATGGGGGAGGCAAAAAAAGGATTTGAAAATGACAACAAATGTATTTTTTCTGCCGGATTAGTATCAGCCTTCTGCATTGCAGTTTGAATGCATCTGCTTGTCATGTTATCTTTGCATTTATGCTTTTTTCATATAAAAATTCCGGGTCAATGTCTAAATGATTAATCCATTCGATACTGTCAAATTTGACTGTTACAGAAGTGAAGATGGATAGGTCCCGTAATTCGGCAAATTTACCAATACTCAAATAGGGGGAGACGTTAAAAACCTTTTTTTCTCCATTTCCAAATTCCAGGAGCAATTTATAGTTATCTAATGGTTTTACATTCATTACCGGTGAATACATAACCACTCTCATCTATTTTAATAGCTCGATCGGAAAAAAGAAGTTCACCTTTTGGGGAGATAGAGCGGCGTTTTTTAAAAACTAAGAAAATCAAACCTTATTCTCTGTTTTTTAAACTTTATTTACTTTTTAAAGAACTTCCCCTCCAGCCCAGGGGTCGTTTGACTGCACTCAGGGGTTGGGCAATTCCTTTTTTTGCTGAGTTTTCATGTCAATAAAACCTTAATCTACAACAGTTTTTTAGTTATTAAAGGATGTCCCCTAAGTGTCCCCATACATCCAACAAAAAGGTCACCGGGAAGCAGCATCTTTTGTTGGGCTTTTTTTAGGAACTAACTTGATTTGCAGATCACAACCAACGGCTTTTGCATACTTCTTGAGCGTTGTAATTGACGGAGCATGTTTACCCGCTGATTCCAGACGTGATACTGCACTCTTAGTGGTACCCATCAGTTCTGCAACAGCTTCCTGTGTGAGACCGGACTCTGAGCGGGCAGACAGCATCTCACGAACAAGCATATATTCTTCCTCTAACTTGTCATACGCTTCGCTAAAACCTTGACGCTTCCGGGCCTTGTTCAAGAATGCCTCGTGGTCGTGAGGCACAGGATCGTATTTAATGTCAGTCATTTTTAACCTCCTTCATTCTTTTACGGGCCAGCTTTAATTCTCTTTTTGGGGTTTCCCGTGTCTTTTTGATAAATGCATGAAGTATCACGATACGTTGATTTATCATGAAACAATAAAATACCCTTCCAACACCTTCAGAGCTTCGAGGCCTTAATTCAAATAACCCATCCCCCATAGCTCGTGAATGTGGCATACGTAAATGTGGCCCGAACTCCATGAGCAACTCTAAAATTCGCGCATAGTCAGCCAGAATGTCGGAGGGCCAATCCTCAATTTCTTTTTTTACATACGGATGAAAGTATTCAATGGTGTATCTCATAAAACCAAGTTAGCATAATTGAGAACTTTCGTCAACGATCTTCTCAATACCTTAATGTAAACCTGACATGAAACGTTGTC
>Ga0351906_1241_pt1 | contig 9909 bp, 7 predicted proteins | sample BONcelHT113001E5_FD_206866 | JGI IMG/M metagenome (GOLD analysis project Ga0351906, IMG submission 206866) | Enriched cells from coal bed in the Powder River Basin, Montana, United States - BONCAT cells T11 rep1 HSBNCT.T11.300.1.E5 ... | reverse complement strand
GGTTGTTAGCACCAGATACATAAATCTCCAGAACAGAAATACATTTCTCTCCTCTCTGGTCCGTTGCATCCGTTGCCAGTGATGTTCTCTCTAAAAAAATTGTGGGTTATTTCACCCGTTCAGGCGCTCCATGGACTCATTGATCCGGTTTGCAATCACAGACAGATCCGATATAACATTGGATACCTGGGTTAACGCAGCTGATGACTCTTCAGATGCTGCTGAAGAACTGACCGCTTCTTCAGCCGTCTGAGCTGCAAGGTTTTTGACTTCCTCGCAATACAATAATCTACTTCACTTGAACTTCCGGATTTATCCCGGGCCCAAAAGAATAGTTCTGCGCTCAGGTTCGGGTCAGCATGGGCAAGGAGTTCCTGGCCAACAAACTGCTCTGCCACGCTTCCACGGTTAATCTGAATGATTTCTGGTTGCTGGAGAAGATCTGTTTCAATCCCGCATATATGCTGCATAAGTCCAACATCAAGGAATACGTACTTGCGGCGGTTTGAAAGTGAAGAGCCGAGGGGAAGACCTGATGCATCAGTGCAGGATATTGGGGTGATAACCCGGGCAAGAGCAAGCAGGTCAATCGTCGTTTGTCCTTCCATGATATCAGATGGGAATAGATAGACCGATTAATCATCTGTACGGTATAATGAAGGTAGAAAGATAATAAATGTTTGGCTGAAACAATCGGTTATTTTGTCCAGACTATGGCTAAAATAGGGGGTTACTTTCACCATTATACGTAATTATTAACATTCTTTCCAATCTCACTCCTGACACTCATCCGGTCATCGATCCCTGCAGTCAGGTGAATGCTCTGTTATGCCCCGGTTGAGACATCAGTTAATGCACCTGTACCGGTGCCATCATCTGAACTCTTACCCTTATCGCTGCCGGTATACCTGCAATGACCTGTGAGTCTGTGCGTTATTTCTTTGGCAGGGGTGTTTTTACTATCAAGGCAGAGTCCTTACGGCTTTGGAACTTTACCGAAGAAGAGACGCGAATCCTCTGCCTGGACACACTAGCGAGACCTGACAGTTATTTAAAGAAGAAGTCTTTGATGAGATTTTAATTGGCATTCTTTTTTTGCCGGGAAACACAATCAATATTCAGATTGAATGATTATCTCACCTTCATCCCCTGGCCAATGCCTTGTATGCAGAAAAGGTATTAACCGGAAATCAGCAGAAATGCATCTGAAATCATATCAGATTCAAAACTCTCCCCGGCGTCCGGCTTTTCTTATTGAGGTATTCGCTGAAGGCTACCCTGAATACTGGATGTATCTTGCTGCTTCCCCTGACGCAACCCTTGGAGTTATCGACACCCTTCTAAAGGAGATATGGATGGGCGATGATCAGGTGAGTACGTTTTCTTTTAAAAGAAAAGAATATACCTTATATCCTGATAGTTCTGACCTGAAGATCAGGTTAGGGAAGATATTCTTGCCCGGATTTACCTGTACGTATACTAATAATCACTTCAAACCAACTGTCCTCCATCTGGTAATTAAGAGTCTGCCACCAGATCATACCCCGGCTAAAGGTTCTATCTGTGTTATTGCCAGAAATTCACGAGTACCTTATGATTGTGATATCTGCGGAAATAAAGCTGATTTTTTCTGCAATGAGTGTTATCAGGAAGGGGGGGATCCTCTGATCTGCAAACATTGCCTCCCTGACCATGACTGTAGTTTTGAGCACATTCAGATCATTCCAAACTCCCCCTTGTTTGGAATTGAAAGGTTTACTGAAGATCCTGATCGTATTGTCAGGTGGTACCCTGCCGGATGGACGAGAGATGAGATCATTCCTCCTGATTTAGATATTCTGCTTGATCAGTACAACCAGAAATTCATAGAGGAAGATGATGAATATGGTTTCTCAATGTATCCTGACATTACAACCTCTATGGAACGAATAAGAGGATATTTTTTTGGTGTTATCAATTTTTTCCTCTCAACAGAATACACTGCTTTCAATCCGGATCATCTCAAATATTATCGTGAGGTCATTCTGCAGTTTCTTCTTCACACTGACAGATATGATTGTTTAGATCCTTCTACCTGGGAACCGGTTTTAATACAAACAATATTGTGTGAACATCTGGTATTCTTACCAAAATCATTGCCTTTCGACCTGGAGAATGTCATCGAAATCTTGTCGAGATTATTTCGATATTTCCAAAAAGCAGGCCTTGTGGGGCAGAGTGATGATCTCATTAAGGGATTACAGGATTATAAATTCACCTTTATGGATAACTGTAATTCCCTTAATTACAATTATTTCATAAAATCACTGGTCTCTTGTGATGATGAGGATAATGTAGTGGCATCTGTTTTTGATAAATCAGACATTCTTCCTCTTAGTAAGATTTACGATGAGATGGAATCTGAAGATTTAAATGTTGATATTTCATTGGAATATACTAAATCTCTGATTGATGGCCTGATTGAAGATCTGTTCAGGATTCATGGGCGACCCCCTGCAAAGCCCATATACCATGAACCTCTTTCAAAAGACAGATATGATACAATCAGGACTGGCCTTGAGGATTATTGCAAGGCTGATGATTCACCTCCCATCCTTGAGGAGTGTATTCTTATGCTTGACAATCTGGCCGGAAATCTGCAAAGCCCGCTTCACAAAGGTGAGTGTCTTTTATGGTCATCTGCAATTATTTACACCCAATATCAGGAGAATGGGTTGATCAAAAATGGAAATGCATCGTCCTGTGCAGAAAAGATTGCAACTTTTTTTGAAGTGAAACCAAATATGGCCCGCATTCGCTCATCTGAAATAAGAAAGGCTCTTGATATGGTGTTTCAATAAACCCATTTTTACTCCATATTCAATTATTCCTCGATCTAAATATCAGTAACTATACTCCTGAAGTTTTTCAGGTTACCCTGCTTTTTTTATTTATGCACCAGGGACTTTTGTACAATTGCTGTAATTTTTCTGTGTTATGTTGATATGTCCATACAATCAGGAGAGGTTTCATTCCTTTCCTCTCTTTTAGCTGGATTGTACCACACCGGTTTGATGAAATTACTTCACGTTGCGTCTCTTTCTCTGTGCCTGGCAGCATCGGTATTTCGCAATTCCGAAATTTTAACATCCGGGTTTTTGTATCTTGCTCTCCCTATGGTTTTTTTCCCTGCCTGTATCGCCTTAACCGGACAGAGGTGGATACACCCGCAGCAGAGCTCACAATGATGTTTCCAGACCGGTTTTTTGTTTACCAGTTCGATATTGTGTGCCGGGCAGATTTCTGTGCAGATACCGCATGATGTGCATTCGTCATTGACAGAGAAATTCCTGTCTTTATTATGGGCATGTGAAATGAACCAGGAATACACCAGCGTGTGCATGAGCCATGACAGGAATGAGCGGGGGAGCGGCTGTTCTTTGCATTGAACAATTTCCTCTACAATTTCTTGAATCTTTGCGTCTGCTGAGGTCAGGATTTTGTCACGTTTTTCACCGGTTGCAGATTCATACATCAGGATATAGTTCCCCGGCATCAGCACGAAATAACCGGCAGAAAGCCCACGACCGGATCGTCTCCTGAGAATTTTATCGAGTTGTGCAAGAGCAGATTCCGCTCCTCCTCCTCCATATGTCTGAACTGAAAATGTATACAGGACCTTAGTAAGATCCAGGCGTCTGGCAAATGATGCTACCATATCTGGAAGGCCGGCGAAATAAACCGGAGCGATGATTCCGACACGTTCTGCCTGCGGTATAATATCTCCGGATGTTTCCATCATAGATGCGATCGGCACCAACTCGCAATCTTCAAGGGTGTCAGCGATCTTCTTTGCAGTGGCAAGTGAGTTTCCAGTTCCAGTAAAGTAATACAGTATCGTTTTCATTTTTTCTTCTCCCGGTTACCTGCATTCTATCGTATCTGGTAGATGATATCTTTTATTACCTGATGACATACCCCTTATCTTTCTGTGACGGTGAGAGCGGCGATGAAAATATGGCAGCATTATGATCAACAGAAAAGGAGAGCATCTCCTAATGCCCCGAATGGCTAAAAACCAGACTGAATAAAATATTGTATTCAATTCTGACTCTGCTCTCTGTCAGGATGAGCGACGGGTTTATTAAATCAGGGAATGAGTATCCGTATGTCCTTCTCAACCCGCCTTCTGGTATCTCTCGGATTATTCATCCTCATTTGTATATCTCTGGCTGCTGCATCGAATTCAGCTCTTAGCGGAGCCCCGATGGTTCAGGTTTCTGAAAGACCGTCTCTTCACACAACCATTATTCCCCCGGTATTGGAGACGGATTCGAATCCGGGAAAACCAATATCTGTTGTCATATCCTCACCAGCATCGCAGATTGAAGAGTATGTGGATCATACTGTTACCATCTATAACGCCGATTCAACGCGGACAGTTTGGATTAACCTATTCGCCGGTCCATTTGGGAGATTTCCATCAGGAAATGAATGCCAGCCAACCCAGTGTGACGGGTCATCATGTTGTCCGTCAGTAAGTTGTCCGAACGCAAAATGTGGTACCACGTCATGTAATCAGGGTGACGTTCCACTTCCTTTTGACGGGGGATTCTTACTAAACCCAGGTGAATTGAAGAATGTCACGGTTCAGGTTGCCTCAGACCGGATTACCACCGGTTCAGGGGGATTGACAGTCTGGGCCCGGACGGGATGCAGACCGACTGGAAACCCGGATTATCCCTTGATTTGTAATTCAGCGAACTGTGATCTTGATTATGCTCCTCATAGCAGGGTAGCCTGTGGCGGGATAGGATCCCAGCCCCCGGCAACAAAGGCTGAAATAACTTTTAATGGAAATTATAACCTGGACAGTTATGATATCAGCCTGGTTGACGGATGGAATGTCCCGATGTGGCTGGAACCGGTATCAGGGAATTATGATAAGACTACAAACCCGTATTACTGTCGGTACTCGGGAGGATACCTGGATCTTGGACCGCTCGCTGATAAGGAACTTCCACTCATGGTGGATCGGAAAAATAACGCGATTGCCGGGGTCTGGAGTGCCTGTAAGTATTCTGCTCTGGTGGATCCAAAACAGCAGGACCCTGCTTTCTGTTGTATCGGAGAGTATGCAGATGCGAAAAAATGTCAGAGTAATACGGTTAACTGGCCGAAGGATAAACAGACGGCTCAGTTCTTCGCAAAGTATTACCCAAAGGCATATGCCTTCGCGTACGGAGATCCGACCGGGGGATACTTCTCCTGCAAACCAAATGACAATAATCCAATAAACTATACATTAACTATCTTCGGACCTAATCGTTCTCAGGCAGAATTTGAAGCAGTCTCAAAGGTACTACTCAATCCCGGGGAGCCGGTAATTATTAATCACACGGGGCCCGGTGTACGTATGCACCTGACCTCTGAAGTTTCAGGGATGCATGAAGTTCATTTTGCTATTATCCCTTCAAATCTGCCACCGGAAGACCCGGAAGATTATGTTCTGCAGATTCCCACGATGGGACTGGTCTATAAGGTGCACGCTACCCTCTCAGAGGACAATCTCTCCCATCTAACCTTATATTTCCCATATACTGATGATGATCTCCGCAGGTACGGACTTTTAGAAGACAGTCTTCGCATATTTTACTATAATCCTGATATGAAGCAATGGGACAAGCTCCCCGGAAGTGTAGATACCGAAAATAAGATGGTGAGTGGCGAAACAGACCGGTTAGGGTATTTTATCATAAGTGGCAGTGCAGTCGATCCTTCCAGGGGGGAAATTCATCTCAAACCTGGATGGAATTGTATATCAACGGCAAAACAATTAGCACCCGGAAATAATAACGCCAGTATTTTTTCGAACGTTCCAAGCTCAGGTCATTCGGTACTGAAGTATAACCAGACATCCGGGTGGGTCTCGCTTAAAGAAACAGATATTCTCAAACCTCTGGATGGAATCTGGTTGTTTGCTGAAAAGTCTTCTACGGTATCACTGCAGTTTGATACAAATCCTGACCCGGATCCACCGTCATCATGGCTTGGATCAGGTTGGAACAGTATCGGTTTTTCTGCTACCGTTCCATATTCTGCACGGGATACGTTTCACTCGGTATCAGATCTCTGGAAGTATTGTGTCGGTTATAATGAGACCAAACAGCAGTACGAGACGATGATTGAGAAAGGGGGGTCCGGCGAATTTTCAGATACCCGATTATTAAGCCCTTATCATGGATACTGGGTATACATGACCGCAGAAGGTGAACTGATTGGGGTCTAAGTAGTGAATCGTAAATCCTGATATACCCTCACTTCCCGGATTTTTCGGAGCATCCATATAATGCCTCTAAAATCTCCTTGTTTTTCTCATTATCTTTAGATTGGATGATTTCATGATAAGATAGTTCGAGTCACCAGAGTTTTCGAGCTTGAGAAGTAGTTTTTCGACCGTATATTGTTTCGAAAGTTCAGTTCCTTTCTAGAAACTCTCATGAACATAGACTTCTCACACACAACCCTCTGTCTTACCGGTGAGCATATATGGATATTATGAGAATAACTCGTAGAGAAATGAAATTCCAAAGGCCGATATTTTTCTTTGTTCTCCTCCTCCTCGTCCTGATTATCAGTTCGGCCCTCCCGGTAATTCAGCTTCCTGCCTCTGATACCCCCACGATTTCTCTTCTGTATGCTTCGGCAGGGATTATGCCCCAGCTGGTAAATACCAGTCAGGTAGATGGATTTATCGTCTGGGAACCGGTGGTATCAACAGCTGTTCTCGGTGGTATAGGAAAACGGATTGCAACACAGTCCTCCCTCCCCCCGCCAGATACCTGGAATAAAGCCGCATGCTGTGTTCTGGTAATGCGGAATCAGGTTATTGCAGATTATCCTGAAATCGCTTCACTTATCGCAGCAGTCACCAGTGCCGGAATGGAGCAGATAACACAGGACCCACAAAAAGCACAAAAAATAACCGCCGACTGGGTATTCGGTTCCAATTCAATTCGGTCAGCCGGCCTCTCTCTGCTCCCTGTCGATGTGGAAAAGGAGGCATTTACCAATCTTTATTTTGTAGATACCGCACAAATCCCCCGGATTGGATCAATCCAGGATAATCAGTTATCCGGCATCCCCTCAGGAGCCCCGTCACTGGTCAATACTACAATAGCCATGCGGGGAAGAGAACTTTTAGCCGGGAAAATACCGCAAATCAGCACCACCATCCCGACAATATCTATCGGATATCTCCCATCATCAGACCATAATGCCCCTTTCTATGTGACGATTATGGAATCCCGCTCTATATGTGACAAGTATGGCTTTTGCATAGTTCCAAAGGATGGAGATGGAGGCAGACCGACTGAGTGCTCACTTATTGTAGGTAATCAGACCGTCGCTATCATTAACCTGCTTCCCGGTCAGGTAGGCGGGGGGATTATGACCGGTATGGGACAGGATGCCGTTGATGTTGCGTATGTTGGAGCCGTTCCGGCGATATACCAGATAACTCATGGAAACCAGGCATCAATTATCCAGTCAGTAAACACTGAGGGAACCGGGCTCGTAGTAGATGAAACTGCCCCCTGTCATGACTGGGATAGTTTCATTGTATGGGTTAAAAACCGATCCAAAGAGAACCGACCGGTCATTTTAGCCGTGCCCCAGAGTTCCATTCAGGAAGAGATGATACGAGGTGCACTTGCCGCAGAACATATTACTATCAGCCTATATGGGCTTCCTTTCAGGTGAACTATGATTACACGTCGTCAGATAATGCAGGGTCTTTTCCTTCCGGCTCTGATAGTGGTTGTGTGGCAGCTTCTTGCCATACATATTCAAAACAGTTTTATCCTGCCTGGCTGGGAAGAGATTGTCCCGGTTCTCATATCCCCCTTCACTCCCTTATTTGGCGGGGCATCACTGCTAGAGAACAGCATCATCAGCCTTCAGCGGGTCCTGACCGGATTCATCCTGGCAATCCTGATTGCAATTCCCCTGGGCCTTCTGTGTGGATGGTCAAAGAAGGCTTTTGCGTATTGCAATCCTCTTATTCAGATAATCCGCCCGGTCCCTCCAATTGCCTGGATGCCGCTTGCTATTGCCTGGTTTAAAATCGGGTTTGGCTCATTAATTTTTATTATCCTGATTGGTTCATTCTTCCCTGTTCTCATAAGTACCATCGACGGGGTTCGGACCATCAGGCAGAGCTGGGTAGAAGTGGCACAGACCCTGGGTGCCAGCACAAGGGAAAAAATATGCACAGTTGTTATCCCCGGGTCACTCCCGTCAATCTGGACTGGTCTGCGGGTTGCATTTGGTGTTGCCTGGATGTGCGTTGTTGCGGCTGAAATGCTCCCCGGAACAAGTGCAGGACTTGGATATCTCATCATGTATGCTTATAATCTCGGACAGATTAATGTAATCGTTGCCGGTATGGTGATAATCGGCATCATCGGAATCGTATTTGATTATCTGTTCAGACTCGGTGAGATCAGTCTGTTTAGCTGGAAGGGGAAAGAATGACCGGTATTCTTGTTCTTGATGCTCTATCAAAGAGTTTTTCTGATGGCACACAGCAGTGTCAGGCCTTGTCTGATATCTCATGCACCATCGGAAGTGGCGAGATTGTCTGCCTGATGGGACCTTCCGGCTGCGGGAAATCCACGGTTCTGCGTATCCTTGCCGGCCTTGAATCCGCAGACAGCGGGACGGTGAGGGGAGACGGATGTTCTGAGCAGGGATGCCTGAAAACCGCCATGGTATTTCAGGAACATGGACTTTTTCCCTGGCTCTCGGTGTTTAACAATATTGCCTATGGCCTTACCCTATCTATCCGGAATCAGGATTCTGAACTGGTTAACGCGAAGGTTTCTGCCCTTCTTCACCTGATTGGTATGGAATCATTTCGCTCATCACTGCCTCATCAGTTATCAGGTGGGATGAAACAACGGGTTTCTGTTGCCCGGGCTCTTGCGATAGAGCCGGAAATTCTGCTCATGGATGAACCTTTCAGTGCACTTGACCCGTTTAGCAGGCGTGAACTCTGGGATGAAGTGCTCCGCATTCGTGATACACTCCAGACCACGTTCTTCATTGTCACCCATAATCCGGAGGAGGCGGTGTTTCTGGCTGACCGGATAGTTATTCTCTCACCACGTCCTGCGGTTGTGAAAACGATTGTCCCGGTTGATATTCCTCATCCGCGAGACCCTCTGAACCCGGCAACGGTTCGGCTGATTCAGCAGGTAACCGTCCAGGTTATGGGAAAACAATAGTGAGGTATCAACAACGTGAAAAAGGTAATACCTGGATCAGATCTCCCATTGCTCGATATTTCTGGTTTCCGGGTTAAACACAATCCCAATTTCGTATATCTGCCTCTGGTCTGATCGGTATTTTTCTGCATATCCACGTTTTCGAATCTGGTCCAGAGGGCTTTCATCCCCACTTGTATCGATGCTAAGCACTTTGAATTCAAAGATCCAGATTGCGGTCCTTGTCTTCACGGTCAGATCAACTCTTCCTTTATTTGTTGTATCTTCTGGAATCACCTCGTATCCGAGACTTGCAAAATAGGTATATACCACACTTGCATAATATCCCTCATATCTGGCTATCGGATTGTTTCTGTACCAGTCATGCGGAATGGATGCAAAGAAGGATTGAAAACAGATGTGCAATTGATCAGCATCCCCTTGTTCCAGTGTATCATACAACTGGTCACGGACTCCGGTGATAGGATGCCCGCTTAATACCTCGGAGAAGAGAAAGTTTAGTGATGTCCGAACTTCGATATTCGGATACCCAAGAACGCAGCGAAATCCCCTGATTGGATCTGCAGACCATGATTTAATCGTCAGGTATCCTGCCTGAAAGAGCAGTGTTTCTGCTTTTATGTGTTCAGGATCAAATGATCCC
>Ga0351906_1198_pt3 | contig 10310 bp, 10 predicted proteins | sample BONcelHT113001E5_FD_206866 | JGI IMG/M metagenome (GOLD analysis project Ga0351906, IMG submission 206866) | Enriched cells from coal bed in the Powder River Basin, Montana, United States - BONCAT cells T11 rep1 HSBNCT.T11.300.1.E5 ... | reverse complement strand
AGCCAGGCGCCGATATGTGGCCCGTGCTCATGGATCCTGCGCAACTGGACCAGATCCTGGCCAACCTGACGGTCAACGCGCGCGATGCCATCGCCGGCGTGGGCCAAGTGACGATCGCGACGGACAAGGCCGTGCTCGACGAGTCGCATAGTGCTAGCCACCTAGATGCTGCGCCAGGGGAGTATGTCGTGCTGGCGGTGAGTGACGATGGTTGTGGTATGAACAAGCAGACGTTGGGCAAGCTTTTTGAACCCTTTTTCACTACCAAGGAGGTTGGCAAGGGGACAGGCCTGGGCTTGGCTACCGTCTATGGCATCGTCAAGCAGAACGGGGGCCTGATTGACGTGCACAGTGAACCGGGCAAGGGGACAACGTTACGCATTTATTTGCCGCGGCACTGGCCTGGGCAGCAGGCAGAGGAGTCGCAGCCGGTGGCCGCCGCTACAGCCGCTGGGGCAGAGACAGTGCTGCTGGTGGAGGACGATGCCCCCTTGCTGCTTGTTACCACGCGATTTCTGCAAGACCTGGGCTACACGGTGCTGCCAGCGAGCGATTCCAACGAGGCGCTACTACTGGCGCGCGATCACGTGGGCAAAGTGCACCTCTTGCTGACCGATGTGGTGATGCCGGCCATGTGTGGGCTCGACCTGTGGCACCAGGTGACCGCCCTGCGACCTGGAGCAAAATGCTTGTTCATGTCGGGCTATACCGCCAATGTGATCGCCCACCGCGGCGTGCTGGACCCAGGGGTGCAGTTCTTGCCCAAACCGTTCACTCGCGAGACGCTGGCGACCAAGGTGCGCGAGGCGCTGGCAGGCTGAGAGGAGCCAGAGGTGAGCGGGGGTTGGACCCGCCCTCCTCGCGCGGGACCGCTCACGGCCGAGCGCCATCGGGAGGTGCTTCTCACCTTTGCCCCTTGGTAAACGTCCACCCCCCTTGGAACCGCGCCAGGAGCTGCGGCGCAGAGCTCCTGACGCTAACTAGATTGGAATAGCCAAAAGATCGGCCGAGTGGTTGCTTGACCTTTTCTCCGACTTCCAACTACGTCAGGCCAGAACTCCCATGAGCATCATGGCGGCCAGGATCCCATGTATCGGCCCTACCACCACCAAGACCCAGGCCGTCGCCTTCCTCAGAGCGTTGAAGGGTATGGCCAGGTAGCAGAATAGTAGGGCGAAGGCGACCAACTGCACGATGCCGCAGATGATCCCAACTAGGGTGAACTGGGCCGCAATACAGTAGACGATCTGGCCGATCGTCACCACGGCAGCGTAGGCACTATAGAGTCCCAAGCCTCTGGGGTCGAAACCCCAGAGACCTACCGCCGCCACCAGCGCAGCATAGACAGCCCAGATCAGCGCCGAACCCGAGAAGGCTGCCGCTGAAACGCCGGTCAGCAGCGGTAAGGGCTTGAACGCGACGAGGGCAACCAGGGTGATGGCCCCTACCGCGCCAACGATACCGGTCGTCTTGGACTCTGACAAGCCAAAGAGCTGCCAGGCTTGCATGAACACGACTACACCTAGAGCCAGTGCCGCGACTACTTCCATAGCTTTGCCTCCCTCCACACCGTTGCAACCACCTGGCCGATGGCTAGATCATACCGCAACACGTCATGATATGCGAACTTTATGTATAGGACATACCCTCGCGGAGCTGGGGGGGGCAAGGTTGACCCCAGGGTCAAGGCCACAGGCAGGCCAGAATATGGGGTGAAGGACTAGCGGCGGCCGGGAACCGCAATGTGCGCCTCGGCAGGTGTGCGATAGCCCAGACCCTGATGCGGTCGCTCGGCGTTCGTGTCAATATCGGCTCGATGTTTACCACCCATGATCGGGTTGGTGTTTGCCACCAGCGCGAGTGTGGCGGGCTTTCCGAAACGAGTTGGTGTGGGTTTGAGGGCTAGGCTTCGGGTGAGCCCCCGACCTCCTTTCTGCGGTTGCGCTGCCGATAGCTGACACCGCGGATGATCAACGTCTGGGCGTGATGGGTGAGCCGATCGAGGGCGGCACTGGCCATCAGATCGTTGCCGAAGAGTTCACCCCACTCCTCAAAGGCACGATAACTGGTGATGATGATGGCGCGCCGTTCGGGCCAATCCGTGTCGGCCATAAAGAGGGCGCTGGCCGCTCGCCGAGCGGAGCTTGAAAGTTACAGATTATGGGGTATAATAGGGGAGAAGTGATAAAGATACACAGAATTCGTTGAACCACGACACAGGCCCTTTTTACGACGACAAAGGCGCTCTACGCGCGCTGGCGACAGTCGCTTTGGAGTGTGCGCGTACCGGAGCAGAGGAGCGTGTTCGTGGTACTGCCCGTGGGGCCAGGGAAGACCCGCGCATGCCTCTTGGCCATCGCCAAGCGCTATGAGACGCGCGGAGGGGTCGTCAGGCTTGTATCATTTTTTGGTAAGGTTGACCCCATTGTCAAGACCACGCATCGGCTAGAATAAGGTGATAGACATAACGACACAGGCGACAGCTCGTGGGCCTAGTACTACAACCGCAATTTACAAATAGGCCCGCTCGGCGATAATAGGGGTAGCACATTGGGCCGAGGGGGATCATGGAACCGAAAGACCTGGAAGAATGGAGTGACGATTTCGTTGCTTTCCATGCGCGGTTTGCCACCATCTTTTATCGTCGCGAGGGTGGCTTTGGCCCCTGGGCCTGGTTGTTGGCCCGGCGTTCGGTGAGCAAGGCCACGGAGATCGCCTACTATCTGGCCTACGCGCCGTCCAAGACGCCCTTGTTGACCCTGGCGCAAGTGGCTGCCAGTCGCTATACGGTGGAGCAGTGCATCGAAGAGGCCAAGGGCGAGACCGGCCTGGATGAATATAAAGTGCGCTATTGGCATAGTTGGTATCGCCATATCACCTTGTCCCTGATGGCCCACGCCTGGTTGGCTTTCATGCGCGCCAAGACCCAGGATAAAAAAACGGTACAGAACCCTTCCTAGCAGAGCTAACGGTACCGGCTATCCGCGACCTATTGGAGATCGCCCTGCCCTTGCCGCCGCGCTCGGTAGCGCTGCGCTTGGCTTGGTCGGACTGGCGTCGGGCCAAACGGCAACAGGCCCGGCGTAGCCACTACCGCCGGAAAGCCCAAGACATGACGGATGGGCTCGCTATAAATATCAGATCACCCTAAACTAATTGCGGTTGTAGTAATAGAGAGGTACATTATGCGCACGAGAATAATCTGGTATGGGCTTCTCGCGGCATGTCTGCTGATCCTGTCGGGGCCTGGCGGTGCCTGGACCTCTGCCCAGGGCTTTCCTGCCTCGGCAGCCGGAGTGACCGCCTATGTCCCGATCGTGTTCAAGGAGTATCCGCCGATCCCCGCTCGCCCCATCATGCTGCCCATCGAAAACGAAGATGGCGACGGTGATTATGCCGTGTGCTGGGGAACTGCGCCGCGCGCCCAGACCTACGAGCTTCAGGAACGGTGGCAGGCCGGCGATTGGATGGCCGTGTACACCGGCTCAGACACCGAAACCGCTTTGACACAACGTCCTGCCGGGCTGTACGACTACCGTCTTCGCGGATCGAACACCTTTGGCGATGGCGACTGGAGCGATATCGTCTCGACCACTGTTCAGGGCAATGTCCCCGGCACGGTGCCTCGCCCACCAGCAAACTCGACGAATGCCGGGGGACTGGCCGTGGTCCAGGTGACCAACGACTGCCCCTATACTTTGCGCCTGGAATTCACCGGCCCGGAGCCCAACACCCTCAGCATCACAGAGTGCGCTGTATGCCACGTCTACAGCTTTATGGGCCCCATCTTTTGCCCCACCGAGAACCGTCCCAAAGACACGATCAACCTTGCCCCCGGCACCTATCGCGTCTTTGTGAGCGTCGATGCGGCGGACATCGGATCGTATGTCGGCCAGTGGGAACTGCTGGGGGATCGGCGCTATGCCATGTGTTTCTTCATTGTGCGGCGCCTGGCCACCACCCAGGAAACGCCGTCAGCAGTCCACAATCTCGTTGGTTCGCTCGAGCTCATCCCATGAGCCCAAAGCACCCGTCTCTCTCTACGGTCCCGTAGGTAGAGCCGCGCAATCCGGGGTTTGGCGGCATGCAACCCCGTGGTTTCATTATTCTGGTGGCGACGCGTTGACAAACCCCCTCCCCTGTGTTATCATCCGGTCAAGATAGACAGGCGATGACCCGGAAGAGTAACCCCGCAGACGGCGCTCAGAGAGTCCTCAGAAGCTGCAACGAGGACGCGATACGCGTGGGGTGAATGGGCCGGCGAGCTTCTCGGGCAAAGCGCGTCCCAGTAGCCCGCGACGGCCGCAGTCCCGTTACCATGACTGGAGATGTCGAGGTTGGTCCTCTGCATCTCGCCGAGAGAGGTCGGCGGTACTGCGTACCGCGACCTAATCAGGGTGGCACCGCGAGAGTGGATCTCGTCCCTGTCCGCAGGGCGAGGTCCTTTTTTTTGTACACCCATCAGGCGCCCACCCGAACCCAGGGTTGGGTTCGGCAGCGCATCGTTGCTGCGACGGAGGAGAGCATCATGACCAGAAAGCGCATTCTCACCGGCGATCGCCCCACTGGCAAACTTCACCTTGGGCACTATGTCGGCAGCCTGGCCAATCGCGTGCGGTTGCAGGATGAATACGAGTGCTTTTTCATCATCGCCGACCTGCACACGCTCACCACACGCCCTGAAAAAGAAAACATCGAGGGGCTCCGCCAAAACGTGATCGACGTGGTGCTCGATTATCTGGCGGCGGGCATCGATCCGGCCAAGAGCGTGATCTATTTGCAATCGGCGGTGCCCACCGTCTATGTCATGAACCTGCTGTTCGAGATGCTGGTGACGGTGCCGCGCCTCTCACGCATCCCCAGCCTCAAGGAGATGGCCCGCGCCGCCAACATCGGCGAGGAGCAGATGCCCTTTGGCCTGCTCGGCTACCCGGTGTTGCAGGCGGCCGACATCCTGATGCCGCGCGCCAACCTGGTGCCGGTCGGCAAGGATAACGAATCGCATGTCGAGATCACGCGCGAGATCGCTCGCCGCTTCAATAGCCTGTACGAAGAGGTCTTTCCTATCCCCGACGTCCTGCTGAGCGATGTGCCCTCGCTCATCGGCACCGATGGCCAGGCCAAGATGTCCAAGAGCTTGGGGAACGCCATCTTCCTGTCCGACTCGGCCAAGACAGTGCGGCAAAAGGTGTTCAGCATGTACACCGATCCCAACCGCGTTCGCGCCGACATCCCCGGCCAGGTGGAGGGCAATCCGGTTTTCGTCTACCACGAGGTGTTCAACCCCGACAAGGCCGAGGTCGCGGACCTCAAGGACCGCTATCGCCAGGGTAAGGTGGGCGACGTGGAGGTCAAGGAAAAACTGGCGACGGCCCTCAACAGCTTTTTGGACCCCATCCGCGAGCGGCGCGCCACCTATGAGGCGCACTCGGGCTTGGTAGAGCGCGTGATCTATGAGGGCACCGAACGCGCCGCCGAGGAGGCCCGCGAGACCGAGCTCCTGATGCGCAAGGCGATGGGGCTGACCGGCATCTGGAACCGTATCTCGCGCAAAGCCCGCCAGGCCATCGAAAAAGAGGCCGAGGCGCAGTCCACCTGAGCGGCTGACATGCAGCCGCTCCGAGGGGGGCCATCACACGTGATGCGCCCCTTTTTCATGCCAATCAGTCCGCCTCACTTGACACCGCTGGCCGTTAGCGGTATGCTACAGGTGTTGTGGTCTAACCAGTCTACCACTCTACCCACTTGGAGCATATGAGCGAGCTTTTTGCTTTCGATCTACAACGCGACCAGCTCTATATGCAGGTGGCCGAGCGCCTGCAGCACTTGATCGTAGCCGAATCGCTCAAGCTAGGCGACCAGTTGCCCGGCGAGCGCGAGCTGGCCAAACGCCTGGGCGTCAGCCGCACCGTGGTGCGCGAGGCCACCCGCGTGCTCGCCGAGCGCGGCCTGCTCAAGGTCAAACAGGGCTGTGGCACCTTTGTCTGCGACTTGAACCTCAGAGACGCCGCTGCGCCCTTTGAATTGCTCATCAAGATGCAGAAATGCCCCGATGTGGCCGCGCACCTGACCGAAGTGCGCAGCACCATCGAGGTCGAGATCGCTGGCTTGGCGGCCGAGCGGGCCACAGCCGAAGACCAAGACCGTTTGACCAGCGCCCTGGCAGCCATGCGCGCGCATCAGAGCGAACCGCGGTGCTTTGCCGAACATGACCTGGTTTTTCATCTGGCGTTGGCCAGCGCTACCCACAATGCTTTCTACGGACTGCTGCTGCAGGCCATCAGCAGTCTGTTGTCAGAGGCCATCGTGCTCAGCTTGGCCGCACCCGGCGCCACCGAGGCCGGCCTGCGCCACCACGAACGCGTGCTGAGCGCTATTCAAGCTCGCGACGGCGCTGCAGCCCGCCAAGCCATGCTAGACCACTTGCAGACATCGGCGACATTGCTGTCGGCGGTACAAACAGGGTAGCCATCCCCGCAACAAGGCGGGATCGTGTAATCGTATCGTGCACCAATCAGACCGGAGGAACAACCATGCTAAAGAGGAAACTGGGACAAACGGGCGAGATGCTCTCCATCGTCGGGTTTGGCGGCATCCTGGTGATGAACGAGGAACCCGCCATCGCCGCCTCATTGGTCGCCGAGGCCATCGAGCGCGGCATCAACTATTTTGACGTGGCGCCTAGCTATGGTAACGCTGAGGTACGCCTCGGGCCGGCGCTGGAGCCCTATCGCCAGGACGTCTTTTTGGCCTGCAAGACGGGCGAACGCCTCGCCGAAGGGGCAAAACGCGAGTTCGAGCAATCCCTGCTCAATCTGCGCACCGACCATTTTGACCTCTACCAGTTGCATGCTGTCACCACGCCCGAGGATGTGGACAAGATCACTGGTCCCGGAGGCGCCCTCGAGTTCTTCCAGCAGGTCAAAGCAGAAGGGCGGGTGCGCTACCTGGGCTTTTCCGCCCATTCAGAGGAGGCCGCGCTGGCCCTGATGGATCGCTTTGACTTTGATTCGGTGCTCTTTCCCTTTAGCTGGGTGATCTGGCACCAGGGCCACTTTGGCCCGCGCGTCCGCGATCGCGCCCAGAAAAAGGGCGTGGGGCTGCTGGCGCTCAAGTCCTTGGCCAAGCGTCCCTGGATCGACGACGAGGAGCGCAAGCAGTGGCCCAAGTGCTGGTATCGCCCGGTAGAGACCTATGAGGAGGCCGAGTTGGCCTTCCGCTTCACGCTCTCGCAGGGCATCACCGCCGCCGCCACGCCCGGGCACGCCCCGTTCATGCGTTGGGCTTGCGACGCCGCTGACCGCTTTGTGCCGCTCAGCCCCGAAGAGCTAGAGCTGGTGGCCAAGCGCACCGAGGGCCTCGCCCCGCTCTTCCCACACGCCAACAGCTAGCTGGCAACCAGCATTCGATTGCAGAGAACCGCGCCCGGCCCTCTGGCCGATCGGTTCTCTGCGCAACCACACAAGGAGTCAGTTTCAGTCATGCAGTATCGGCAATTCGGCAATTTGGATTGGCAGGTGTCGGCTCTGGGCTTTGGCTGTATGCGCTTTCCTACAGTCGGCCCCAACAACGAGATCGACGAGCCAGAAGCCATACGGATGGTGCGTCACGCCATCGACCAGGGCGTCAACTATATCGACACCGCCTATGGCTACCATGGTGGCAATAGTGAACGCATGGTGGCCAAGATCCTCAAGGATGGCTATCGCGCCAAGGTGCGCCTGGCCACCAAGCTCCCGCCCTGGGAGGTCAAGGAAGCCGCGGATTTCGATCGGCTGCTCAACGAGCAGTTGGCCAAGTTGCAGGTGGAAACTATCGACTATTATCTGCTGCACGCCCTCAACGCCGAGAGTTGGCACAAGATTCGCGATCTGGACGTGCTGCGCTGGGCCGAGGGCGCGATCGCCGACGAGCGCATCCGCTACTTGGGCTTTTCTTTCCACGACCAGTACGAGGTCTTTCAAGAGATCGTCGATGCCTACGACCGCTGGACTTTCTGCCAAATCCAGTACAACTATATGGACGAGGATGTGCAGGCCGGCACCAAAGGCCTCGAGTATGCCGCCGCCAAGGGGTTGGCCGTGGTGGTGATGGAGCCGCTGCTGGGGGGCAAGTTGGTGAACCCTCCCGAGCCCGTTCAGGCCATTTGGGACCTAGCGCCGGTCAAGCGTGGCGCCGCCGAGTGGGCGCTGCAATGGCTCTGGAACCGGCCCGAGGTCTCAACGGTGCTGAGCGGCATGAGCACCATGGAGCAGGTGGACGACAACCTTGCTAGCGCCTCGCGCTCCACGGTGGGGCTGCTCTCGGGGCAAGAGCTGGGCCTGGTCGCGCAGGTGGCCGAGCAATACAACACGCTATGCCCCATCCCTTGTACCAACTGTAAATATTGCATGCCTTGTCCAAATGGTGTCAATATCCCGCATAATTTCTCTCTCTTTAACAATGGCGTCATGTACAACGCGTTCAACCAGGCGCGCGAATGGTATGGAAACACCGCCGAGGCCGAGCGCGCCAGCGCTTGCATCCAGTGCGGCCAGTGCGAGCCAAAGTGCCCCCAGGGCATCGCCATCAGCCAGTGGCTGCCGGTGGTCGATCGTGTGCTCGGCTTGGGCGAGCCCTTTGCCGCACACATGGCCCCCTGATGATCCTGCCTCCGTTGACACCCCCAGGGGGTATAGTATACTAGCCGCAAACCGATCGTGGGAGGATTGCGCTCATGGCCACTGTGACCGTCATGCCCGGCGTATGTGGTATGGAGACGACCATCAAGAGCTCGGTGGATGATATGTACAATGTGCAGCTAGAGATCAACAGCACCTGCCCTCACATTCAGCAAATGGCCGCGGCCGTCCCCCAGGTCTCGGCCTTGGCCGAGATTCGCAAGCCGATGACCGAATCGGCCATCTACCTGGCCGCGTCCGCCGCCAAGTGCCACACGGCCTGCCCGGTGCCCAGCGCCATCATCAAGGCCGTAGAGGTGGCCGCCGGCCTAGCCCTGCCCAAGGACGTGCAGTTCACCATTAGCAAAGACTAGCGCTATCGCGCCTTGGCGCCCAGGCGACTTGATACCAGCGCTCAACCCAGCTATGCAAAAGGACAGGCCCAGAGGCCTGTCCTTGCTTGTTCTATCGCTCCAGATGCCGGTCGGAGTAGCTAGCTCAGCCCTCGAGCAGCGCGCTCGGGCAGATGGTCAGCCCCACCGTGCCCGGCCCGGTGTGCGTGCCAATACACGGCGATATGGCCACGCTCGCCACGCTTTGCACGTTCAAGTACTTTGGCAGGTGCTCGATCACCTCTTGTGCCCGCTCGGAGCAAGCCGAGTCCATCACCACCACGCGCACCGCGTCCTGTCCCATCCACTCCCCGGCCAGCGCCATCATGCGCACCAGCGCCTTGCTGGAGGTCCGCACGCGCTCTACGGCCTCGATCTTGCCGTCGAGCAGCCGCAGAATCGGCTTGAGCTGCAGCATCGATCCCAGCAGCGCCGCCGCCCCGCCGATGCGTCCGCCCTTGTAGAGATACTCTAGGGTGTCCACTGCGAAAATGACCTTCTGGGCCTCAACAACGGCCTGCATCGCGGCGGCCACGCCCTTGAGGTCCGCGCCCGCAGCGCGCGCGGCCACACCGGCCTCCACCGGCAACTGAATGCCCCCAACCGTCGCCAGGGTGTCGACGATCTCCACGGGCACCCCCTCCAGTTGCTCGGCGGCCAGTCGAGCCGAGTTCACGGTGCCGGAAAGGTAAGAGGAGATATGGACCGACACGATCGCCGTCGCCCCCTCGTCAACCAGTCGTCGGTAGAGCGTCAGAAAATCGCCCGCCGATGGCTGCGACGTCGTGGGCACGGGGTCGCACTTGGATAGGCGCTCGTAGAACTGATCGGAGGTTATGTCGACTCCGTCGCGTAGCGTGTTCCCCTGCATATGCAGGTACAGCGGAATCACGCTGATCTCGTGTTCCCGCACATACTCCGCTGACAGGCCCGCGGTGCTGTCGGCAACGATCGCAACCTTGGCCATTCTGCCTCCTAAGTGCTTCCTCTAGGGTCGCCGGTCAAAATGCCTCACGTTTCCTCTTCCCACAACCCCGCGCTGGCGCTCGAGTTACGCGCTAGCGCCGCTAGACCCCCTAGTACTACAACCGTGATTTACAACAGTGACCCATCTGACGATAATGATGGCAGCGGAGTTACGCCGGAGGGTCTATGGTATCCCAGGAACTGGAAGAATGGGCGGACGACTTTGCCGCGTTCCATGCGCGCTTCGCGCCTTTGTTTGGGCGTAAGGAGCCGCGTGCGCAAGCGGTGAAGT
>Ga0351906_1235_pt1 | contig 10455 bp, 10 predicted proteins | sample BONcelHT113001E5_FD_206866 | JGI IMG/M metagenome (GOLD analysis project Ga0351906, IMG submission 206866) | Enriched cells from coal bed in the Powder River Basin, Montana, United States - BONCAT cells T11 rep1 HSBNCT.T11.300.1.E5 ... | reverse complement strand
ACCGAACAGCAATCCCCACGCCAGTGACGCCTTGTCTGCTTTTTTTTGTGTCTGCATCATCCCCACCTTCAGCCGATACCATGATAAATGAATTGGGCGACCAGAATCCCGCCGACAAAAAAGCAGACGGCTGAAATCCAGCTTGACACCGCCAACTGCAAGGTGCCGCTGATGCCGTGGCCGCTGGTGCAGCCGTTGGACCAGCGCGCGCCAAAACCGAGGACGATGCCGCCCAGCATCGCCACCATCACGCGCAGCAGGGCGCTGTCGCCGAAGGTCGCTGCCCATCGATCGGGCACCCATTGCCCATGGAAATCCCCGGAGAGCAGCGCCGACAGCAGGGACCCGAGCACAATGCCGACCACCAGCATGCCCTGCCAGCCCCAGGAAAGCTTGATTTCCCGATAATAGAGTTTATCCCCCACCTGCGATCCCAAAACCATTCGCTCAAGCAGGCCGCTGCTGCGGGCAAAGGTGGTGGAGCAGGCAATGGGTTGCTTCGAGATGAGAAAACTCAACCAGCTCAACACGCCGATACCGATCCCCACGACGTAGGGCGACCAGCGCACTTCGGTTAAAAAATCCATAAAACCCCCTTGTTAATGCCAATGTGTTTCCTGGTCCATTACCCCGGCATAATAACGCGACCCATGCGGATTCTCGCAGGCGCGGCAGTGTTTGGCATAGCCGGCGGCGCTGTAGCCCGTTATGCCGCCTGCGACATTGGCGACATCCCCAAAGCCATGCTGCAGCAGGATGCTCGCCCCGAGGCTGGAGCGATTGCCGGAACTGCAGATCATAAACGTCGGCAGGTTTTTATCCAGCTCGCCGGAGCGGGTGCGCAGATCGGCCACCGGGATATTTATCGCCCCCGCTATATGGCTGTCGGCAAATTCGCGCGGGGCGCGCACATCCACCAACTGAAAGGCCACCGCATCGAGCATCCGCACATGGAGCTTCTCCACGGAAATCTGCGGCACGGCGCGCGACGGCATCCCGGCCACAGCCCAACCCGGAATGCCGCCGTCGAGATAGCCGACGATGCGATCAATCCCCACGCGCCGCACCCAGCGATTGGCCTCCACGGCTTTCTGGTAATCTTCGGCAACAAGCAGAATGTCCTTATCGGTGGGCAGCACCCACCCGGCAAAGGTGGGGAAATTGCCGTTTAGATCGAGGTGCCAGGCATCCGGGATATGCTGACTACCGAAGGCATGATAGCTGCGCGCATCAAGCACCAGCAGATCGGAATCCGCCAGGCGTTTTTTGAACAGCTCGGCATCCAGTTCCTCAAGAACGGGCAGATTGTCGATGAGGCTTGGCCCTTTGCGGTTGATGTCGCTGCAGCGACTGAAATGATCCGGCGCAGGCGGCATGTTCTCCGTCAGCGACTTGATAAAGGCGGCCTTGTCCTGGATTTGCAGAGCCGCATTGAATTTGCGTTCGTAACCGATAGTGCTCATTTGCTTGGCGCCCATGGCACGACCGCACAGAGAACCGGCGCCATGGGCCGGATAGACCTCGCAGCAATCGGGCAGCTTGAGCAGCTTGTCGTGGAGGCTGTGATAGAGCTTTGCGGCCAACTCCTGGGCCAGGTCCGGAAACAGGTCGGGACGCCCGACATCACCGACGAACAGCGTATCGCCGACAAAAACGCCGACGGGGCTTGCGGAGCGCGAGGTGTCCACCACCACATAGCTCAGATGCTCGGGAGTATGGCCCGGCGTCTCGAGAACCTGCAGGCGCATATCCTCCAGTTCGATCACGTCGCCTTCCACCAGGGGCACATGCTCGAAGGTGCATGTTGCCGATTTGGCCACATAGATTTTGGCGCCGGTTCTGGCAGCCAGATCCATGTGTCCGGAGATGAAGTCGGCATGCAGATGAGTTTGCAGAATGTGAGTGATTTTGACGCCTTGGGCACGCGCTGCCTGAATATAACCATCTACGTCGCGTTGCGGATCGATGACCGCGCAGCTCTTGCTGCCGGCCAGAATATAGGAACTGTGGGCAATCTTTTCGACAAAAAAATGTTTCAGCAACATAATTTCCTCCCTTGACGATGTGCTACCAGTTTACAGATAGAAGCCATAAAAGATGGCGACAACCACCAACAAAAAGAGCAGCGTCATGCCGCTGCCGGCCTTGAGATAGTCGCTGGTGCGATAGCCACCTGCTGAAATCAGCATGGCATTGACCTGATGGGTCGGCAGGATGAAAGAATTGGCGGTGCACACCGCCGCCATCAAAGCCAGGTTGCGCGGATTGAGCTCGCCCATGCTCGCCATGCTCATGACCAGCGGCGCCAGCACGACGATGGCACCCACATTGGAGATGAGCAGGGAAAACGCGGTGGAGAGCACCGCCACGCTCAGCACCAGAAAAATCGGATGAACGCCCTGCATCAAAACCATGAGCTGCCCTGCCAGCAGATCGGCCGTGCCGGTTTTCTGCATGGCGAGACCCAACGGGATAAGTCCGGCGAGCAGGAAAACCACTTTCCAGTCGATGGCCTGATAGGCCTTCTGCATGCTGAGCACGCCCAGCAGTACCATGGCAAGGGCCCCGGTAAGAAACGCCACGGATATAGGAGAGCCTGAAAACGCCAGAGCAATCGCCGCCACAAAGCAGGCCGCCGCAGGCAACGCCTTGGCGGGTGCCTTTTTCTCGGTGGTCAGGGGGGTAACGACCACGAAATCAGCGGTCTGCTTGAGCTCGGCGATGTTTTCCCACAAGCCGTACACGATAAAGGAATCGCCGGTGAGCACCTGATGATCCGAAAAATCTCCGCGCAGGCCCACGCTTTTGCTGAAGACCATGACAGGCTCCACGGCATACCGTTTGCGCAGGGCAAAACTGCGGATGGACTGGCCGACCATGGCGGATCCCGGGGGGATGACGACGGCGGCAAAGCCCGCCTGGCCGGGATCACCAAGCTTGGCAAAACTCGCCGGATTCTCCTGGCCCTGCAACCCGTAATCGACAGCGAAACGCTCGACATCGGCGTCATCGCCCAGCACAGCAAGCATCTGCCCACCGGCAAAACGGGTCTCACGCCAGGGGGCATACTCCACATGCTTGTCGTCGGAGAGCCCGAGGATGTTGAGCCGATAGTCCCCCACACCCCTGCCTGCTCGGGGGTTTTGCCCCGCAGAGGACTGTTGCCCGAGATGCGGTAATGGCGGATGTGATGCGGCAGGCGCAGAGCTTCGATGAGTTTTTCCTGTTCGGACAGGCCCTGACCCGCAGGTTGCGCCGCGGGCAGCACGAAACGCCCGAACAGCACGAAATAGCCGATGCCGACCGTCAGCAGAGCAAGCCCCACGGGGGTCACGCTGAATAAACCGAAGGGTTGCAGATCGGCGCCACGCAGCAGATCGTTCAAGAGGATCAGCGGGCCTGAACCCACCATGCTCAAGGTGCCCCCCAGTATGGCGGCAAAACCGATGGGCATGACCAGGCCGGAAGCCGCCAATTTGCGGCGGCGAGCGATATCGAGAACACCGGGCAGAAAAAGCGCCACCGCGCCGATATTCTGAATAAATCCCGACGTGAGGCCAACCGGCACCGATACCAGGGCGACGATCTTCGAGCGTTTTTCACCCGCAACCCGCAGGACGGCCCGCGAAAAACCGTCCATTAACCCGGTGCGCGCCACCCCCCGCCCCATGATCATGACCGCCATCATGGACACCACCGCATTGCTCGAAAAACCCGACAGCGCTTCCTGCGGCGACAGGACCCCCGTCCAGGCGAGCGCCAGCAGGCACAGGACAGCCACCACGTCTATGCGCAGCAGATCCAGAACCAGCAACACCACCGTTGCGGCCAGAATGCTCAACACGATCAGGATGGATGGTTCCATGGGAAAACACCTTTTTCGGCATGGCAAGTAGACAACGCATCAAATTATACCTAAAATATGCGCCAATACTTTTATTTTCTAACTCGGTAATCCTGCACATCCAGCACGACAGTGACAATTCCGGCACGCACCGGATTCGGATTCAAATGTACGTAGCGTATGAACTCAAGCAGATACGCGTCCGCATCCAGCAGCAGTGCCTTGTAGCGGCCTTGAAAAAGGTGCCCGGTACGCGATCTGGCGAGATTTATCCATCCCGAAGATACTTCTAATGTTTTGGGCTCCGATGACGATAATCTATATAGAACCATGAGCGCACCGGACACGGACAGACGGGATAACCATGAAAATTACGGACAGCAAGCCTTCATCAATGAGATCCAGAGAAAACAGGGGCAGTGTGACGCGGAGGAGTGGCACATCGATATTTTCCAGCGAATTGAACAGGCAGGGAGAGAAGCAGCAGGATATCGAAAAACAGTCGCTGAAAGATCTGAGGGACAAGCTTTTCCTTGTGGGTGACAGACTGGAACAGGAGCCATCACCCGCCATTTTGGCGGAGTTCCGCGAGCTGATAGGAACCTTCGCCAAAAAGGCGACATCCATGGCATATCGGTTCGAATCCATGGGTTGCCTCATCGGAAGCAATCTAGGTCTCATTAGCGTCATAGACAAGGAAGTTGACGAATTGTTGCGCCTCGTGGTGCAGGGTCAGCGGGCACGGATCGACATTGCGGCGAAAATATCCACCATTAAAGGGCTTATCATCAAGCTTTCAGCATGATCCTTTCTTGATCTATCCTTACCCGGCGCGGACTCCGTACCAACCTTCCTGGCTTCACTGCTTTCGTAGCGACACATTCAGCATTTTACTACCGTCAATCCGCCCGTGCAGGTCGTAATCCAGAAGTATTTCCCCCCATGGGAAAACCTGGGGTCAGAAAACCCGGGGCTTTTTATTGAGGGACCCTATGGAGTCAGTGTGCCTATCTAAGCGCTTCGTCAGGCCGGTTTACCGACAATCTTTACCTAGAGGGTACTGATGGTTGTCGGGGTTCCAAATGGACGCGGGATCGGAAATGGTTCTCTCCATATTTTCCCTGATTCGGACAAATCCATACCGCTATGAGCAATTGTGCCGATGGGCAGTTTGAGAATACGACTGGTAGGGGTAACACCCAAGGGGCGGCACCACCTGTTATCCTGCAACAGCAAGGCGGTCTTTTCCTGCGCCCCGGCGATGGAAATGCGGAAATCCCGATCTCTCCTCATTCCTAATGGCATGGTTTGATAGTTTCGGAGCGTATCGGCAATCTCAGCATCACTCAAGGGCACCGAGTCAACCCTTTGCACATCAAGTGGTCCTGCATCTTCAGGGATCAGTTGCAGGGCACCAACGCAATCCCGCCCCACATGCCACAACAAGTCAAAACAACGGTTTGTCCTGGCTGCAAACCTGGTTTGAATGCGATTTCTAATCGGCTGACTGTCGGGCAGAAGATTGTCGAAATAATTTTCGACAATCTCTCCGGCGTAAGGCTCCTGAGTCAGGGGCATGGAAAGAGACAAAGGACGGCTGAGTTCCCAACTCAACCACTCTTCGAAATAGGAAAACTGAAGCTTCCCACTGGGAGTTCGGGTCAGACGGCCAACCTTTCGGCCATTCATAAATACATACAGGTCAGATGATAGACGAGTTCGTGACATCTACCAAACGTCTCCTCTGGTGTCGTTAGTCGAGTGTTGACGTGATTGAATAGTAAGTTCCAGATCAAGCGCTGCCAACAGTCGGAAGAGAGTCCCCAATTCCGTCCCGGGATTCCCTTTTTCAACCCTCGAGATTGTTGGCTGGACAATACCTACCGATTTGCCGACGTCGGTCTGGCTCATCCCCTTCTTCTTGCGCTCTTTACGCAATGCCGATCCGAGGCTCTCTGGAGAAAGGATTTTTTGCATCATGTCGTGACTCCTGAGAGCCGAAGTTTCCGGATGGAAGCTATTTGAAGGGTGGAGGTGCGCTACATGGTAATCATTCTGTTCCTCTTGCCTACAATTCCTTCTGCACCGATTTATCCCGGTACATCCTCTCGTCACTAAGCTTTAACGCTTCTGCAATCTGATCTTTGTTTTCTGCGGATGCTATTCCAAAGGCGATGCTCACCTTGCCAGTGATGATTTCAGGGCAGCTCATAATCCTCCGGACAGCTTCCTCCGCAACAGTAGCTGCCGTTTCCGGAAGCAGAACGGCAAACTCGTCTCCCCCGATACGGGCAACTATATCCTCGGCCCGGAATGCTCCGAGGATAAGCCGGGCCGCCAACCGGATCAGATTATCCCCTTCTTCATGGCCCAGGGTATCATTAACTTTTTTCAGACCGTTTACATCCGCCATCACTATGCTCATGGGAAACATTCTGCTGCGGGCAAGCCGCTCCAGCTCTTCATCGAAAAACGCCCGGTTATAGAGGCCGGTCAAAGTGTCGTGGGTACTATCGTGACGGAGCGTTACTTCTACTTCCTTGCGGCTGGTAACGTCATGTGCGATGCCGATGATGCCGATGACCACTCCTGTGTCATTAAAAATAGGCGTTTCGATCTTCTCCAGGTACAAAAGTTTTCCATCGCGATCAACAATGGTCTCTTCGAAATAAGTGCGCGTGCCGCTTGCCATGACCTCCCTGGAGTCTTTCTCGTATTTCACCGCAAGTTCCGGCGGATAGATGTCATGATCGTTCTTCCCGACCAGTTCCTTTGGTGCCAGGTCGAACATCCTGCCGAAGGGTTCGTTCACCGCGACGTACCTTCCCGCCCTGTTCTTAAGCCAGGCGATATTGGGGATATTGTCAAGAATGGCCTGCTGCTGCCGAATGACTTCGCTGATCCGCTCCTCCGCCAGCTTGCGTTCGGTAATGTCTTCCATGGCCAGGAGTATAATGTTCGAGCCGATCTTTTTCCTGAAAATCTCCCGTGCATTGAGCAGAATAATCTTGCGGCCGATATCGAGAAAATCATGCTCGACCTCATAGCCATTGATAACGGTGTCATGGGGAAGGATCTCCTTAAAGAGAATCCGCAGTCTGGGAATGTCCCATTGCCGGTTGCCGAGGTCGTAGATGAAATTGCCGATTGTATCCTCGGGTGTTACTTTGAAGGTATTGTAGAAGCTGTGGTTGGCAGTAAGAATCCTGAGGTCGGAATTCAGTACTACAAGTGGCTCGCGAACGGTTTCGACAATGTTTTCGGCATATTCCCGGGCATCCTGGATTTCCGTTTCCAACTGTTTGCCAACCGTGCCATCAACGATTGAACAGAGGATATAGCGGTCTTTGGTTTCAATAGCGTCCAAGGTGACGCTCTTGAGTTGGCCATGGATCAAAGTGCCGTCTTTTACCCTGAGGCTGATTTCGCATTTCTGCATGCCCTGTTTTTGCATAAGACTTTCGAGGTGACGGGAAAATATCTTTCTTCCGTCTGCATCAGCAATAAAACTGCTAAAGGGCTTATTGGTCAGCTGTCGCCGCTCTATTCCCAGCAGTTGCGCGCCGGTATGATTTGCCTCCCGTATCAGTCCTCGCGCATCAAAGGTGAAATAACCGACGGGTGCAAAGTCATAGAGCTCGGCATACGTATTACGGGATAAGACAAGCTCCTCCTGGGATCGGCGCAACTCTTCGTTTTGCATCTCCAGTTCGATCTGGTGGACCTCAAGTTCATGGACGAGCCGCTGCGTTTCTTCCCCGGACCGTGGAGAATTCAATTCAACCGCTTTCGCACGCAACCGCTCTTCCGCTTGGCTGCGCAGTCCGGCGGCATCCGTTGGCAAATGCCTATCCTTTTTGATTTCCATTGCGAACCCCTGAATTCAGGTTGTTAGAAAGGCAGGTTATCAGCCTTCAGCACGTGAGAAATTCCGAATCAAGACACACGTTTACAACATGCGGGTCAAAGTGTGTTCCTGCCAGTGACCGGAGGTGTTCGCGCACCTTTTCCACGGACCAGGAGGCGTGGTAGAGACGGTCGGATCTCAGCGCATCCCAGACATCGACCACCGCAAAGATGCGTGCCACAAGGGGGATCTGCTCTCCTTTCAAGCCAAACGGGTAGCCGGTGCCGTCCCACTTTTCATGGTGGGCGCAGGGGATGTCGAGTGCCAGGCGCAAGTAACGGATGGGAGAGAGCATTTCGTGGGCAAAAATCGTATGTTTTTTCATTACGACCCATTCCGCCTCGGTCAGCGTGCCGCGTTTGAACAAAATTTTATCAGGGATGCCCATCTTGCCGATGTCATGCAGCAGAGCGCCCCAGCGGACCTGCACCAGCTCCGCATCGCTCAGTCCGAATAAACGGGCAAGTTTTACGGTCAAATCAGCAGCCCGCTGCGTGTGACCTTCGGTCTCGTTGTCGCGCAGTTCCAGTGCCCGCGACCAACCTTCGATGGTGGCGTCATAAGCTTGAAAAAGTTCGGTGTTGGAGCGTTGCAGGTTATCGAACAGGGTGACATTTTCGATTGCAATCGCAGCCTGGGCGGCCAGGGCTTTGAGGAAATCAAGCCATTCATTATCGTGTACGAGTTGAATGCGTTGAAAGACTTCCAGCACCCCCATGACCTGTCCTTTCGCTATCAACGGCACTCCGTAGTAGCTGACGAAGCCCTCACCCGCCAAAAGTATCCCGCGCAGAAAATTGTCATGTTCCTTTGCCAGATCAGGGATATGAACGATGCTGCGCTCCAGTGCCGCCCGCCCGGCATAGCCCTCGCCCAATGGCTGGTGCGCATGTTCGATGGCTTTGGTGTTAAAACCGCGCCCGGCGACGTATTCGAGCGTCCGGGACGTGGGATTGAATAGCAGTATATCGGCTGCGTCAACCCCTGCCTGAACAATGATATGGGTGAGAAGTGTTGTCAGGCTGAGATTCAGATCAAAACTGAAATTTATAGCGCGGTCTATTTCAACCAGGGCGGTCAGATGCTCAAGCTGTCGTCGAATCCTGTCTTCTGCCCGCATGATATCACTGATATCCGTAAACATTACTACAACTTGACGCAAATGCTCGCCATTATCAAACTCGGGATATGCATTCACCAGCACCCACTTGTATTCATCTTCACTTTCCCGGTCAATTCCCATGACGAAATTCTTCAACACCTGTCGCTTTTCAATCACCTGATTAACGGGAAACTCAGCTACCGGCATCCGGGTGCCGTCCTCGCGTACAAAGTGCCAGTACGGGTCGCGGGCGTCCTTATCCAGCATCAGTTCCGGCGATATCCCTAGTAATTGTGAGGCTTCGGGGTTGCACAGCACAATCCGGGTATTGGGGGCATGGACAATAACACCGATAGGTAGATTTTCGATCAACAACCAGTGAGCCACCTGATTTTCGAGCAGCGACAAATGGGCCTCATCTTTCGCCAGAGTGGCTGCCTCGGCTCGCTTGCGGTCGCTTATGTCTCGGACATTGCACTGGATGACCTTTTCATTGCCGACCAGATAAACGTTGCTGACGAATTCCACTTGAACAAGACGACCGCCTTTAGTCTTGAGCGGCAAGTTTTCGTAGCGGATAAACTCATTCTTCTGCAACGCCAGGAAGGAATTTCTGCTGGCCTCGATATCCTTGAATGCTCCGACTTCCCAAAGTTTCTTTTCCACAAATTCTTCCCGCGAGTAGCCCAGCATATCGATCAGATAGGGGTTGACGTCGTTGATCGATCCCGTCTCTGCATTCACAATCAAAATACCGTCCTGGGCTGACTCGAAGAGGCGGCGGTAACGAAGCTCAGAGTTTCTGAGTGATTGCTCCACCGCAGTCTGGCCGGAGTCAGGTATATTTGCAGTAGTTTTCTTCATGCGCATCTCCCTTACTTCTTGCTACACGTCACTTTGGCCGGATTTATCCAGACTGCACTATTCTATTATCGGTGAAAACTTAACACCTGCCAGTTTATTACAACAATGAACTATCTCACACACATAGGTTAAAAGAATTGATGAGTTGACGGGACTAAACGAGAGATTAAATTTTTCATTATTCCGGAAGCTGACTCTATTTACGAATTTAATCAATGCTCCTCTTGCAGAGATATCCAGCAGTTTGACTTTCAGCGTATCCATATCAAGCTGGACTAAGCCATTTTCCTTAAATTTTAATCTTTTAAAGCGTCTTTTTTCGAGATAAGATTCATCCATTACTATACTTCCTTTGAAATTTAGAAACAATAAGCCTGGTTGAGGCTACTTTAGTCGGCGGACCCATTCTCTTTCTCAGGAATATTACCCAAACGAGCCAGACAATCGCGAGAACAGCGACATGCCCGCAATGAGGTAATTATATCTGATATCCATCGTCTTTATTACTTCCAAAAAATTTTCCATTTCTTCCTTCTTTTCAGTATCGTTCCAATTACTTTCCTACTTCCCAAAAAAACTTCTGCCTTACCGATTTTTTCCTGAACTTTGCCGGCTATCTTTTCGGCTTTGCCTTTGCCCACAAACCTTTGATTATCGATAATTTCCCCGGCTATCTCAGTGACCTTACCCTCCACTTCGCAATTTTTCTTCCGCCATGTCCCTGATGCTCGATTTTAT
>Ga0351906_1231_pt1 | contig 10674 bp, 8 predicted proteins | sample BONcelHT113001E5_FD_206866 | JGI IMG/M metagenome (GOLD analysis project Ga0351906, IMG submission 206866) | Enriched cells from coal bed in the Powder River Basin, Montana, United States - BONCAT cells T11 rep1 HSBNCT.T11.300.1.E5 ... | reverse complement strand
ATAGCATCCACATTGTGAAAGACCTCAAAGCAGAGATCGTAGGTATCTTTATGTCCTATCCGTGCAAGATAATCAATGGCAGCTTGCATGACAATTTCCCTTTTTTTTAAGCCTACAGGTCCTTCGGATCTTAAATATCCTGTACCCAGATTCGCTCCCATTTCAAAAGCAATATTGTTAATATATCCTTTATCGAGTTTTAGACTTTCGCAGATCATCTCTGCCCTGAGTGCGACCATTTTACACCAGTAGTGGTGTAACTCCATGAGCGTGCCGTCTTTATCAAATATTATAAGATCAATGAACGGGATATTTTTTGAATTTACATTAATATCAACCATTGATTGCCTCAATATTTGTCTTAATCAATATTTCAGCAACGTTTATCGCTTCGCTGAGTATATTCTTGTTTGAATCAAAATCATCCCTCACAAGATACTGTTTCACAATCTTCCGCGCAAAGCTCCCAATGGCAACACCATGCGCACAAACACCGCACTGTTGTGCCAACTCCCCTGTCTTCGTATTGGTTCCACCGGAAAGGAGCACCATGGCGGGTATGCCGCTTTTTATTACAATATCAGCGCATGCAACAGCCTGCAGAGTTGTGTTGAAATCATCACCCTCACCGCTCATAGGCACTCCATCAGCTTGAACAATAAGACGCTCTCTGGAAATTTCATAAAGCGACTGAATCCTCTGAACAAGATGTTTATTTGAAAGAAGTGATCTGTCAATACACACACTGAGATAATTGTCAGGGATTATTTTCTTTAATAATAGCCAGTTATGTGCCACTGCTTCATCATCATTACTCACGGCATGAAGTTCCATGGTCTCCACGCCCCTTGCTGCACATTCAGGGAGTATTTTATCAAAATCAGCTTTCTTATGAAAAAACTTGATTGCGCCAGAAGGACAGCAACGTTCACAATCACCGCACCCTATACAGAGTTGTTCAAGTACAATAAAATTATCAGGAATCGCTTCTTGTCTGCATGCAGATATGCATTCACCGCACTGTTCACACTTCTCTCCGTCGATCTTTGCCTTCCGCACATGGGGATCACCCTTAATGCCTATACTTACATTGAGATATGGCCTGACGGCAATTTCCCTGTTAAAATGAGATGCCAAATCATAGGCCCTTTCTACACCTCTTTTTGCCGCCTCAACGACTTCAACATTTGCTGAGAGGTCATGCATATGAGCGCCTGCCAGCGTATAGACCAAAGCCAGCCTTTCAACCTCTTTTAAGTCTTCATTGCCCGCTCCACAAACTAGTTTAAAAAATTTCCTCTTGGCAAGAATCTCATGTAACTCTTCGTATCTGCCCATCATTATCTACAGATAATTCTCAATGCCTTTGTAAAAGGACCTGTAGCTTGTTGGTGTAATGATATGTACACCCTCTTTCCCCATGCCGTTCAGATATTCGTCGATCTGTTCAATAAAATGTTGATTGTGACGGTGTCTCTCGACGATAAGTTCTCTCTCTTCTGGCTCCACTTTTTCATCGTAAAAATGAAAGCTTCCTGCTGAATCCGTCCCTGTATAGCCATCCATGCCGACTGCAAAAATCCTTTTAGCGCCCATCACAATTGCCACACCCATAAGGAGAACAGCTATGGTCCTGCAATTAGACTGAATTACACCATCAATGATACCGAAATCGTCCAACTCATCAATGAAACAGAGTTTTTCATACGGCCGTGACGTATATTCGCGTATCATATCCAAAGACAGGTTTTCCCCCAAAAGTAATATAGAATCCTTATCCACAGTATCAACATAATCGACAAATCTCTTCTTGTTGTTGAATGCGTGATAATCAGGTTTAAAAAATCCGGAAAGATAGTTTGCACCAAGGATAATGGGGTCATACTTCCGTATAAATTCTTCGATTCTCGGCCCGTAATCTCTTAAGGTAGGCCCATTTGCGAGAATCAGGAAATCCCTGCCACGATGTCTCTCTTTATAAGACGTCTCAGTTGCTCTGATCTTTTCCTGTTGTCTTGTGGTTTCATTGTCTGTTTTTCTCTCGTTGTATATATCGGATTGAAGACTTGTCCTGCCCTTTCTAAGCCCCCCTATCATGCCGCTCTTTATTATCTGATTGATAATATCCTTAGAAAAACCCACCGGATTAATCTTTTTTATCACCTCAAGGGCATTCCAAATATCCTCCATGGAAAACTCCCTGTAGTCAACAAGTGCTTTCGGATAGGAAGGATGACATTGGAAAATGCCGGAGAGCATATAGGGGAGTTGATAGCCCCATGGCTCATCGACTTCAATATCCATAAAAAACCTGTCTATACAGTGCAGGACAGGTATAACGTTATATTTATCCGTTGTGGAAAGTTGCATATATGAGAGCACTACCTCTGTAGGCAAATTGCCCGCCCCTCTCCCCATCCCATAGATTGTTGAATCTATTATATCAACGCCCAATTTTATCGCTTCAAGTGTATTTGCAAAGGCCATTTGGAGACTGTTATGCGGATGAAAACCAATTTTGATATGAGGTATATCTTTGAAGGGTTCTATTAAATACTTCATCCTTTCCGGTAGGATTGATCCATAACTATCTGCAATATAAAAATAATCTATGTCAGATCCCTGGATCATTCTTTTAAGTTCATCCATTTCTTCTGGGGTATAGCCTGTAATACCCATTGCGTTGAGTGAGACTTCATATCCCTTTTCTTTCAATGCCTCCAGTTGCTTTATGGCATTTGCCGTACCATCCTTGTGCACGGCGATCCTTATAAGGTCAACATAATTACGATACTCATCAGTAAAGTCCTCCACGTCAATCTTCCCATAGTCGCCCATTACGGCAATCTTTGCCCCTCCTATACCGCCAACTACTTCTTTTAAATCCTCTATATCGGTAAATCTCCATAGTCCGAACTCATTCCGGTTAAAATACTTTTCTGTGCCCCTGAAACCTATCTCCACTATGTCAATACCGGCTTTTGATAATGCACGGTATACTTCACGAACCATCTTCTTATCAAACCGCCAATTGTTCAGGTAGCCGCCGTCACGAATAGTACAGTCAAGTATCAGCGGTATATTATATTGATTTTTCATTAATTTACCTCCCTTAAACGTGCCTTTTCAAAGGTTATCTCAGTATAAAACCTTCCACACCTGCGAGTCTCCTGATTTCCAGCTTTTCATCTTTACTGAGAATAGCAACATAATAGAATACTAAAGAAATCAGGTATATTGATCCCATTTCAAAGAGTGTAAAATAAATGTTTTTCGGATACCAATACCTCGAAAGAACAAAAGAAAGAACTGCCACAAAGAGGTATAGGGAAAGGTTGCTTTTCACGGCCTTGTTGAAATATTCCATAAAAGAAACATTCAGACTTTTTAACGACAATCGGAGATAGAGAGGGGCACCGATAATAATCATCGAAAGGGACAATCCCAGGGCTATAGCTGTTATTCCTATACTCTTTATCAGGGCCAAACCTATTACAATGCTTGAGATTGCCACAAGCATTGTAATGTAGAGAGGTTTTCTCACGATTCCTTTCGCCGAGAGCATCCCTGCTGCAGGCTCAATCGTCCCGTTAAAAAGCCAGAACAGGATTATTATCTTCGCTGGCACGATGCTCTCCTGAAAACCATGACCCATCCAGAAGTTGATAAAAGGTTCCGCAAAGAAGAACGTAATCAATACAACGGGTAAAAAGACTATAGACATATACTTGGTACCCTTGAAAAGAAGTGATCGCTGGCCATCATAGTCGCCCTCTCCTTCCATTGCTGATGCCACTGTCCAGGGAGGAGCACCGATTGCCGAGTTTATGGTACGGAAATAGTTCTGGATGTTGAATGCCACTGCAAAAATCGTGACTGCAGATAGCGATATAAAGTAGCCTATGATAAAGTTGTGTATTTGAAAAAGAACAATACTAACAAGAGAGCTTAAAAACATAAAGGAACTGAAGTTGAATATGAACCTGAATGTTTTTACATCCAGGTAAGGGAAGGATATGGTGAACGGGATTTTCTTTTTTGATATAATGTAAAATGCCATGCAACCCAAAATGTTGAGCATCTGCGATGAGATGAAATAGAGTACAATACCGTATCCTGAATTAAATATGATAACAGCAAAAAGGGCGTTGAGCATTTGGACAACCATATTTACAACCGCTTCAACATCCCAAAGGTTCAGCCCTTCGACGGTTCCGCGAAATGTGCTTAAAGGCCAGGTGAACAGTGCAGATATACCGGCTGCCATGAAAAGCTGCTTTGCCAATGCTAAATTCTGCGCCTCAACCCCGAAAAAACGGTTGAAATACATGGAAAAACTGAAGAGAAGAAGGGCTGCGGCTATACCGATCAAAGTATAAAAAGAAAGGGAGGCGTTAATAATCCTGTTGATTGCCCTTGTATCACCTACCCCGCTGTACTCGGAAACATATTTTACCAGCGCCGACATAAACCCTAAATCGAGAAGCCCGAAATATCCGGTAATCGTCATGACAATCAGATAAACCCCGTATAATTCCTGGCCCGTATGTCTCACTATAAAAGGAAAAATAAAAAAAGTAATTATTAGTGCCAGTACACGACTCAGAATTGTGAATCTTATATTTCTTCCGATTATGCTGATCTTAGACAATTGATTTACCTTTTTGTCTCTTGCATAACCGTATTAAACGCCTTGCAGACTCTTTAAACCACTGGGGTATAAATGGCAATATTGTTAAAAACATCAGCCTGTAAATATATCGGAGACTAAAACCTCTTTTTTTATAGTAATAGAGGTCAAGTTCTTTACGTATGACAAACCCCCTATTTTTCCATATCTTATCAGGCATCTTTGTCAGATTTAGTAAAGGTGCACCGCCATATTCCGCTACAAGATCGAGATATTTTTCCACATCAGCAATAAGTCTGTTCTTCATAATATACTCCCAGATGGGTGTTTCAGGCAGGGCAATGAGATAATTCAACGAAAAACGATATGCATCTATATCTTTTAAGAATTGAATCGTCTCGCGGATTGTCCCATCTGTCTCCCCGGGAGGGCCTATTACCAACTGAACCGGACAGATCAATCCCACCTTCTTTGTTGTAAGCAGGGTAATCTCTCTATTTTGTTTAACTGTAGTGCCTTTCCGGTATTCCTTTAAAATCTTGTCTGACCCGGATTCATGGCCATAGTTCATTTCTATGCACCCGGTCTCTTTTAGACGCTTGAGCATCTTCTCATTAATATTATCAACCCTCGCGCCACCTACCATATAGAAAATGTCAAGTCCATTTGCCTCAATGGCATCGCAGAAGGCAAAAACTCTTTCCACACTGCCGTTAAACAGTTCATCGGCAAATTGGAAACCCCTTATGCCATAATTCTCTTTAAGAAATTTAATGTGCCTCACTACATAGTCAATATTGAAGTAACGAACTCCCTTCATGTGACGGTAGCAGAAGAGACAATGATGTGTACAGCCTCTCCCTGTCATAATCTCCACCCAACGATCGTCAGTGCCCACTCTGCCAAGGATTTCCTGTACGTACTTATCTGAGCCAAGTGTGTACTTGAACAAATCAATGCTGCCGTCCTGCAAATAATGGCGGAAATATCGTGAAAAATCTACAAGATGGTATGCAGGCAGAGACAAATCGTCAAGATTTTCAATCTGCACTGCCGGCTTATTGCGTATTACCTCGCCATTGGTATGAAGAAAGGAGGTACCTGGGATGTCATGTATTGCTCTTCCGTTATCAAGCTGTTGCATGAGAAGAGGAAGACTTACTTCTGCTTCTCCGTGGACTACCATATCCATAGAAGCCTTGGTCAGCAAAAGTGAATATACCGAGGCAAGGGGACCGCCAGCAATATGAGTAATCCTCGGGTATCTCCGGCGTATGTGAAGCGCATACTGTTTAGCACTCCCGTATGACGTGGCAACACCGCTATAACCGATGATATCAGGCTTGAAACTGTCAAGTATCCGGTCAAGAGAACCAAACCCAAGATAATCCGCTTCCCTGCTATCAAGCATTGGGTCGAATATGAGTGGAGCATGGCCTGATCCTTCGAGGATTGCACCAACCTGAAGAAGACCCATAGGCGGTACCAGAGAAAATCTTCTGGATGGGGCGCTTATCAGTAAAACTTTCATTTCCTGAATTTTCCCTGAATAATATCGTAAAGTGCTTCTACTGCATAGCGCACCGAATTTCCATCGCCCTTAAATGTTCCATAAGCACGCAATAAATCGCAATCGGGATTTTCCATTTTTTTAAATTCACCTTTACCCAGGAAAAGTCTCAATTGCTTTATAAAATCGTTCGGCGTTTCGCTTAATATCACCCGTTTTTTCAACATTGTTCGCGCTTCAGGCCGCAACGCAATGAAACGTTGATCTGAATGTAAGAGTATCGGTTTTGCAGTCAAAAAAGCTTCCAGAAGGCCTGTCGAGGGCATGTCAAATATAAACGCATCGCTTGCTTGCAGTAAAAGTGTCATCGGCATATCGCTGATAAACCTGCAGTTCGGACAACGGGCCGCTACGATTTTTGACATCGGGTCCGGTGGGTATTCAGGAAAGGATTTATAAACAAATTGCAATTCCGGAAACTCGCGTAAAACATTTATAACCTGAATAAGCATCTCCAGATAAGGCACTCCGAGGTATGCCTGACGTGCCATGTACCAGTAGTACTGGTAGGAGGTGGGTAAATACGATATGAGTATCTCTGAATCAGCAATGTGCAATTGTCGCCTTATTCGGGACCTATCTTGTTCTCCATTAATGGTTGCCCGTAGAGTATCGAGACGGGTGGAACCGACTGGGATTATTTCGGCAAGTGCGCCATCGTTTCGCGCTTTACGTTCTTGCAGATATGCAGCGATACTCTCACCATAAACAAGGCGATAATCACTTTGTCTTAAATCCGTCGCGTCATAAATTATATATTCACAGCTTCCTTCAAACCCACCATGTTGGTAAGTCACAGTGGGTATCGCAAGCGAGCGCGCTGCTTGGAACACAGCATGGTGCTGCAGGCTCCAGGGGGTATAAACCATTACAATATTTGGGAGGGTTTTCTCGAAACGTTTAAGCGCTTGTTGGAACATAAGCCATATTGTGGGGATTAGCGTATACCACCAGTATTTTAAACGAGATTCCGCAATGCCGAACATATCGACACCGCACCAATAAAACGGCTCGCGGAAATAAGAGCTTTGGCAGATCTGCTTCCATGCTTCAACCGGAGACGGGGTAATGCCGGAAGTTTCCCAATTATATTTTGAGGAAGGAGGCAAAATCTCATTAAATGTCTGTAGCCGGAATCCCATTTTTTGAGCATATTTAGCCGCTATGCTTATATCATATCCCGGTTGATATAATAAGGTCGGTCCATTGTCATGATGATTTGCTTTGAAGAAACTGCCAGGGCCGCAATGCTTGGCCCGGTATAACCGGTCAGCAAATTTTTGTGGCAATAGAGACAGAAACCGGCCTTTCAAGGCATTTTGGCAAATTCCATTTGAAGGCTCCAGCGTGAAGGAATCTTTCCCGATAGCGTGCAACTCTTCAATGCTTACATCGTATTCGGCTGCACACAATGGCAAAACCCGGCGATAAATCGAATCCTTGAAAAAAAGTGTTTCATCTATTGTATCGTTAATAGCTTGATCAGCGAAATAGTATACTTGCTCAGGACGGCTCGCAATAAACAGATGTGACAATCCGAAAACGGTCTTAAACAGGCCGTCTATTAAAACCTTTAGAAAGAAGAACATTGCATTAGTTGGCTGAAATCTCAATTCACTCCATGGTGGATAAATATCCCATAAAAAATTATCCACACTATCCGCCCAGTGTCTTTGCAGTGTCAGCATTGGTTCGTCCCCATACCAGAATGCGCTCACATCGAAAAAATCTTCAATTTTAAGATAAGGTGTATCCGCAAGGTAACAACGAGCGGCTGCCTGTGGGGTAAGCGCAATGATCATATCTATTTTGGGCGCTTTTGTTTGAGAAAAGTAATCTACCTCTGCTTCTGTTTCACATAAAGCCAAGACAGGATTTTCCCGCAACTTAGGCGTTACCCAATTATTGTAAGGGCTATCTAACTTATTTTTACGCAGATATTCAGACTGCAGGGGTTCGCTTTTTATCATTTCATTCTTTACTGCCAACATATTATTAAAATAAGATTTGAAATATGTACGTGGTTATTGCTAATACTTTGATATACTTGCTATGATCGTGTCACATTTCCCGATAGCCGCAAGTTGTTTTTCATAAGCAGTATGCAACTCAGGAGAATCAAGAAAGTTCCATTTCTGATGACCGCCCGGTTTTCCATTTGCCAGCCAGTATAGGTGATTCGATAGCGGGTATCTTTGAATCTGTTTGATATAATTTACTTTCAAGCCGGCCTGTGAAAAAAGTGTTTCAAGTGTTTTTGATGTAAAGAGAAAAAGATGACAGCTCCAATATGTAAAATGCGAAAACGGTTCATTGTTGTAAAGAGTGAGCAGTGCATCATCGGCATTGGGTATTTCCACAATAATCTGCCCCTCATTGGTAAGCATATCACTTAATTCAATCAATATTGATTTCGGATCGGGGATATGTTCGAGCACATGAAACATGGTTATAATATCATACCCGCCTTTATTGCTCTTAGGAATATCTGACAGGTTCTGAAAAACCGTAAGTCCATTGTTTTTATAATAATTACTCAATCTTTTTTCCGGTTCCAGGCCATGGGCCATTGCAGTGAGGTCCCGTGTCTTTGAGAGAAATCCGCCCACCCCGCATCCAAAATCCAATAGTCTGCGATTTGGCAATACTGATTTGAGATATTGAAAACGTCGTTCATCATCCCAGTCAGTTTCGCTAAGCCAAGCCCTTACATCTAATACCTCTTGACCGTGCATTTCAGAATTTTCATAAAATTCATCACAAATATGATCAAAGGATGAAAGAAAAACCAGACCGCAGGATACGCATTCAAGAATCTCCAATTCTGACCTGTCACGAACGCTGCCAGGCTTTTTGTTAAATTCTGTACCTTCGCACAGATAGCATTTTTTGTTATTTATCAACATATTTCTTCCCAGATTTCCTTTTCTACAATCCTGTCGGCACTCCCCAGAAATCACAAAAACTGCACAGAGGGATTTTGCTTCTATCTCCCTCTATATGATGCTTAATCCACTCTTTTCTTTTTAAGCTGTTCCATATGTCTACCAGAGAAGTCCTGCTGGAATCTCCGATAACCCCTAATCTCTTCGGATCAAATCTTACACAAATAGAAACTTCGCCGAGCCTGTTAATAGCCATGTGGTTCAATATCTCCAAACATATTCCTATTTCCGGCACTGTGGGCTTTTTCTCATATTTAAAGCTTCCTAAAGGATTGTGCAATATCCTGGTGGCAATAATACCATTCATCTTTTCCCATCTTTTCGTATCTACCTTCCCCAGACATCTGTAAATCATATGAGGTTTTTTATTACCTTTGATCTCAAGAAACTTCTTTACCAGTTCGTATTGTTCATCTCCGTCCGGGTCGTTTTCAATAACAGATATGGTCATGGTGTCCAAATTATCAATAATCTCTTCAGCTTTTTCCACGATCAATTTAGCGTTGGTATCAACACATTTTATCTGATTTTTAAAAAGTCTCACTGCTTCACCGAATCTTGGATAAAGAAGCGGATCACCATTATTATGAAATTGTACTACTATCCCCTCAGGTAGTTGACCGGCTATTTTTTTTACCAGCTCAAAATCCATATCCCCATAATTCATGGCAATTTCCGGATATTCTCTATCTATCTTTCTTCTGCCGCACATCCAGCAATCCTTATTACATCTGCTGGTCAATTCCAGATGGATACAATATAATCCGTTAAAGTATGTGCTCATTTTATCCTCATGATATACTGTTCGGTTTAACTGCAGTAGAAAGCAACATAATCTCCTGTGAAAACCTTATAAGCTTGCTATATGGCCTTAATGATCTGGGTGCCATAAATGCTAAAAGCAAACAAAATGGTTTCAGCCATGGCAGTGACCATAAAAAAGGGAGCTGCATGAATTTTTCCACTTTAACATCATCAAACCCGTTTATCAAAAAGATTTCCTTAAAGGAATTGAGGGTAAATGGCGTTCTGTGGGTATAGTCCACATAAAATGTCTTATAAACAGATTCCCAGTCAGGGACCATCGCGATAATAAAACCGCCTGGTTTGACAATACGCTGTATCTCCATAACCAGCTTTTCAGGATAATAAAAATGTTCGAGAACTGATTTTGAAAATACAATATCAAAATAATTATCTTCGTAAGGTAGCGGTTCATTCTCAAGATTTGATTGTAATATTTCAGCTTCCGGGCATACAGATTTTGCTATGGACGACTGATCTACTCCATATCCGTTCAGACCGCACCTGATAAAACCCCTCAGGAACTCGCCACGACCACATCCCAGATCTAATATTCTGCTTCCCTTCGGTAATTTGTATCTCAAAGATAAATAACGAGCTAATTTGTCAGGATATTGGGTGAATGGTCTGTCTTTTTCGTTGTATGTTACCGCCACATAATCCCTTTGCGGGCCTAACGAAGACACTACAATACCTCAACCAATTCAACCAGAGTTCCCTCCGGT
>Ga0351906_1226_pt1 | contig 10792 bp, 8 predicted proteins | sample BONcelHT113001E5_FD_206866 | JGI IMG/M metagenome (GOLD analysis project Ga0351906, IMG submission 206866) | Enriched cells from coal bed in the Powder River Basin, Montana, United States - BONCAT cells T11 rep1 HSBNCT.T11.300.1.E5 ... | reverse complement strand
GGTTTTCAGGTAGGCGAGGTCGCCATCGGTAAAACGCAGTTCAGAGAGGTAGCGAAGTGCGGTCTCAAGGCCGGCAAAAACAACGTATCCGCCCTTGAACGGCGGAGTCCGGAAGAAAAGGTCGAACACGGCAGGATCATCGTGCATCCCTTTTTCGAAATACCCGGCAAGCATGGTGAGCTGGTAGAGGTCAGTCAGGAGCGCCGAATACGACATTGTTTTCCTCCTTGACGAGAATACTATTGGTTAGATTATACCACGGAAGTATTCAGCAAAATCTTTCCGGCAGGTGATTTTTCGGCGCTTCCCAAACGGGCATCCCAGGCAAGAGAAATTTTCACCAGTAATTTCCGACATCCCATTCATGACACACGTCAATGGCAAGCTGATTGACAGCCACTTCGCTCCGGGTGTAAGTAAGAGCACAATAACATCCGCCAGAGGAAAAGGTGATCACAAAGCCGGGAGCAGCGTACACCGTGAAATGTTTACAACGAACCGAACCGATGCATGGTATTCCATTCCGAATCGGAGCAGGCAAAAGCATCCTTCTCGCCCTGCTCAGCGCGCTCTTCTTTATTTTTTCACTCCCTACGCCCGACCTGGGATTTCTGGCATGGATAGCCCTGGTGCCCCTCATCCTTGCCTGTCGCGACCGCACCCCGGCATTTTCTTTTTTCATGGGTTTCCTCTACGGAACAGCTACCACGGTCGGCACCTTCTACTGGATTTTCCAGGTACCGGGGTTCCGGGTATACCACTTTCTCCCGGCGACACTGTATCTGTCCCTGTATCCGGCACTCTGGTCTGCAACCCTTGCCTTTCTGCGCCAAAAAGGCCCATGCCTACCCCTGTACGCCCCGGCCCTATGGGTAACTCTCGACTACGTTAAAGCACATGCCGGTTTTCTCTCCCTCCCCTGGGCGACCTTTGCGCATACGCAACACTCCAACCTTGCCGGTATCCAGATTGCAGCCATTACCGGAGAATACGGCGTGACTTTTCTCGTTATCATGGGGAATATTGCCGTATACGAAATACTATTTCACCGGGCCATACGCCGGGGAATCCGTATTTTGATTCTTATTATGCTGATACATCTGGGAGGATTTCTGGAATTATCCGGCATTCGCTCGGGGCCGGCAGTGAAGGTTGCCATTGTACAACCGGCTATCCAGATTTTGGAACGAAAGTCCGTCACGAGGAGGGAATCCTCGCTGGTTCGCCTGGAGGAAATGACCATGCGTGCCGCTGAATCACATCCCAGCCTGATAGTCTGGCCGGAAACTTCAGTCAGGGGACTGAATATGGACTTTGCCTTGACTCAACGTCTCAGGGGGCTTTCGGAAACACTCAAAACACCGCTGCTCATCGGATCATCCGACTTCTCGAAGATCCTGCTGAAAAAAGAAGGCTCTACGGATACGCGCTACTCCTTCAACTCAGCATATTACCTGATGCCCGGCATCCCACTTGGCAAACCATACAGAAAACGACTGCTCGTCCCTTTTGGCGAATATCTGCCCCTTCGATCAGTTGTCCATTGGCCTGACTGGTTCGTACCGGACATCGTTGAAACCAGGCCCGGCAAAGACCACAGTCCCTTCACCCTGCCAAACGGAATCCGGTTCAGTACTATGATATGCTGGGAAAATCTCTTCCCCGAATACGTCCGGGAGTTGGCAAAAAATGACTCGGGACTGATCGTCCAGCTTACCAATGATGCCTGGTTCGGAAAGACCGCGGCACCCTACCAGCATAACCTGGCATCCGTATTGCGCGCAGTGGAAAACCATATCCCCATCGTAGTGGCTTCCAATACCGGACCGTCGCAGTTTATCGACAAAAGCGGCAAGATTCTTGCCGAACTTCCCAATCTGTATCAACCAGGCACGGTTTCTGCCTACCTTACCCTGAAAACTCACAATACCTTCTACTCGCGCGTCGGAGATCTGTTCGCGTTCGCAGCCCTGGCCTTTTCGGTGTACGGCATATTTCATCAGTTTCGCAACAGGTTCGGATCGAAAGATTCAGACTCTTGTAGAAAGACCAACGGGTAAGAGATTTCAACCTGGAAACTGGAGACATTGCTCACTTCGTGCGAGTAACAATTGCTTTCAATGAGATTTTTGCTATGATGCTTCAAAATTATTCGGGAACAAGGGTGAACTTGTCTCTTACGAGGAGGGTAGCAATGCATCAAACCATTAGGAAAATCGGTTTTCTGTGCGTGCTTTACTGCACGCTAAGCACATCAGCGCTGGCGGTAAGCCTGGATACGGAAGGAAAAGGTGGATTCTGCGTCTTCAGTTGCAAGGTGACCTCTGTAACCCTCAAGACCTATACCACGCAGAAGTCCCTCTACAACCTGGAGGGGTACTGTTACTATACTCCTGGTGGCCCCGCTGCCGCATGCCCTCCAGGGCAGCAACCCATAAGCGGCATATTAGAATGGATACATGACAAGAACCTTAATATGGCAACCGAAATTTTTTCTCAAGCAGGGCATCAATATGCAAACACCATGAACCGTTGCCCCCAAAATCCCTGGACAAACGAAGCCGTACCCTGCACCAATGTCATCAAAAACTTCAAAAACACGCAGTTCAACGTATTCCAGGGACCATACCCGATCAGCGCCTCCCTGATGACACCCGCGCAGAAACAATCCCTGAAACAGCAGGAAGCACAGACAACCCCGATAATTATTGCGCCAGCTGCGCCAAAGATACTTGCCCCGGTTTCCAATCAGGTTTTTCCTGCTCCGGCAACGGTAAAAATCAAAGTGAAGCACGACCCCGTCCACACTGTCGTCTTTGAAATCAAATGGAGAAGCAAGAAACCGAAACCGGGTGAATGGCCGGAAACCTATACAGACATCACAGAAATTGTCCCTGAAAATGTGGTACGGAGCAATGGTGCCACCACAGCGGACCTGATCATCGACAAAACCGGGCAGTGGCTGCTTCGCTCACGGGCAAATTTCCCCAATGCGCCCTGGAGCGAAGTGACATTTGTTGTTGCTCCCACCATGCAGATATTACAGCCGGACAAGAAACTCATCCCGCCACTGAAAAAGATGCAGTAAATATAACCGGGAACAGCCGCAATATTCGGGCTGTTCCCGGTTAAAACTTTTCTGACCCTGAGAATACTCCCGGCTCTCCTTACCCTATCGGCAATTGTAGAACTCAGGCTCTCCGATGATAATCTTTTGCGCCGTGTCATGGTTGATGCGAAGATCGGCGCCAATAAACAATTTGTTAACACCAGCGATATCGATGTCCACCGTTTTTGTTTCACCGGGCTGGATAACAAGATTTCTCAACACTGAACCGTTATACGACTCAGCCCTGAAGGTAAAAACCATATCCGCTTTTATGGCTTCATCGATAGAGACATCTGCCTTAAAACGGCCGTACTTGCCGGAGGGTTTAACATAGGCACCGAAGTGAGCCAGGCTGAGGGGTTTTGAATTTGCGATTCCCCAACGGTAGTTCCTGCCCGGAGTTCGAAGCCAGCCGGTGTCTGTCGTCAGAATCGTTCCATAATAATTTTGATAGAGTTTACTCGATTTGACCGGCAGGGTGCTTTGACGGACACAACTGAATTGACTCTCCTCTGCACTGCTTGACGGAATGGCTTTCCCTATGTCACGCACCGCACCGACAGGACCTGTTGACCGCTGAGGTACGCATGCACACAGAACCAACGCGACAACTGCCGCAAATCCCAGCTTCTTCATAGAGCTTCCCTCCTTAGTGTTTTTTAAGATGATAGTGCATAAACACTTTTCTTGCAAATTCTATCAGCGGTACGTATCGAGGCCCAACTTTCCCACATACAACACCATGCCGGCAGCTGAACGAAAAAGGCCGCCCCAAATAAATCGGGACGGCCTTTAATGTTATGTTTCTCCAGTTTTCAGTAACGGTAGAACTCGGGTTTGAAGGGCCCTTCAACCGGGACGCCGATATACTCCGCCTGCTCTTTCGTCAAGGCGGTAAGCTTTACGCCAAGCTTGCCGAGATGGAGTCGTGCAACCTTCTCATCAAGGATTTTCGGCAGCATGTATACTTTTTTCTCATACGAGGCAGGGTTGGTCCAAAGCTCGATCTGGGCCATGACCTGGTTGGTAAAGGAGTTGGACATGACAAAACTCGGGTGGCCGGTAGCACAACCGAGGTTTACCAGGCGACCTTCCGCCAGAAGAATCAACTTTCTGCCGTCCGGGAAGAGTATTTCATCCACCTGGGGTTTGATATTGATCCAGGTAAGGTCGCGAATACTGGCGATATCGATTTCGTCGTCGAAGTGACCGATGTTGCACACAATGGCCTGATCCTTCATTTTGTCCATGTGGCAGCGGGTAATGACATTGATACAGCCGGTGGCGGTAACAAAGATATCGCCAAGCGGTGCCGCCTCTTCCATGGTGGTAACCTGATACCCCTCCATCGCAGCCTGCAGGGCAATGATCGGATCAATCTCGGTAATGAGCACCCGGGCACCCTGGCCCCGCAGAGAGTGGGCGCTGCCCTTGCCCACATCGCCGTAACCGCAAACCACGGCCACCTTGCCGGCGATCATCACGTCGGTTGCACGCTTGATGCCGTCGAGAAGGGATTCGCGGCAGCCATAGAGATTATCGAACTTTGATTTGGTAACCGAGTCGTTCACGTTGATCGCCGGAATTGCCAGGGTCCCTTTCCGCATCATATCATAGAGACGGTGGACGCCGGTGGTGGTCTCTTCGCTCACACCCTTGATTCCCTCAAGCAGCTGCGGGTACTCTTCATGAATGAGCTTGGTGAGATCACCGCCATCGTCAAGAATCATGTTGAGAGGGCTGCCGTCCGGCCAGTAGATCGTCTCACGCATGCACCAGTCGTATTCCTCCGCCGTTTCCCCTTTCCAGGCGAAAACAGGGATTCCGGCAGCAGCTATGCCCGCAGCAGCGTGGTCCTGAGTGGAAAAGATGTTGCACGATGACCAACGAACTTCGGCACCGAGTTCAAGGAGCGTCTCAATAAGTACCGCGGTCTGAATTGTCATGTGCAGGGAACCGGCAATCCGGGCCCCGGCAAGGGGCTTGCTGGAACCAAATTCCTCACGGAGCGCCATCAGGCCCGGCATCTCCTTTTCCGCCATTTCGATTTCCTTACGACCCCAGGGCGCCAGAGAAATGTCCCGAATTTTATAATCGGTAAACGCGCTTGGCGCGATGAGCGTCTGTTCTGTGTTCTTTTGCATTTTCTTCCTCCAAAATATAATGAGCAGCCTGAACACCGGGCATGCAAAAATCATCCCGAATCAGACTGCTCACTATTCTATAGCACTTTTAGCCTGACAGGTCAAAAAGGAAAAGCACCAGCAATCAGGCGGCTTCCTCCGCATGCTCCGTAACAGCTTCGGCAAAGAGCTCGTCAAAAATCTCCTGCACCGTGGTAATCCGGTCTGCCTTGTAGGCATTGGTTCCACAGAAGATCAGGCCGGTTTCCACATCACCCCGCTGGGCACGATCCAAGGCTCGCACGATGCAGAACCGCTCGCCGGTCTCCTTGTAGGTACATTTTTTCAGGCAGCCGGTGGAACAGACGATTTCGTTCACGCGGTCATGATTGACAATTGCGTCACTATTCCGGATGATGGCCCTTCCCGGCAGCCCCGCCGGGCTCATGATCAGACCGATGTCTTCCTTGCGGCAGTCAAGATAGGCCTGCTTGAAACTGTCGGCAGCATCACATTCTTTTGTGGCAACAAAACGGCTGGCCATCTGTACGGCATCCGCTCCCTGGGCAAGGGCATGCATGACATCGGCACGGTCCCAGATACCTCCGGCTGCGATAACCGGGACATCCCGGCCATAATCGCTTCTGAAGAACTCTTTAATCGCCCGTACCGTGCCATAGTGGTCATAGTTTCCGGTACCGATGTTTTCCAGCTTTTCTCCCAAGTGGCCGCCTGCGGTATCCGGATCCTCCACAAGAACGGCGTCGGGGAGGCGATTATAGCCCTTCTGCCATTTCTTTGCGATGAGTTGCGCCGCCCTGAGCGATGACACGATGGGAACGAGGGCAACATGGGGTGCGTGGGCTGTCAACTCCGGAAGGCTCAAGGGAAGACCGGCTCCGCAGATGATAACCTTCGCACCACCTTCCAAAGAGGCTTTAACAAGGTTTTCATAGTCTGAGAGGGCTACCATGACATTGACGCCGATTACACCGTCGGGAGCGATGGCATAGGCCTTCCGCAACTCTTCCTTCATGGCCTCGGGTTCAGCCTGCATATAGTTCGATCCCGTATAGTAGGAGCTGTTCATGGCAATGCCGGCAGCCGCGATAATGCCTATTCCGCCGCTTCGCGCAACATGTCCCGCCAGGGATCCCCCGGAAATCCGGACCCCCATTCCTCCTTGAATCAAAGGATACCTGACTGTATAGTCACCGATATGAAAAGGCTTCATTATTGTTCCTTCCTTCCCCCATCAAGGGTTGGTGTTTTCTTTTGTGACTTCAGCATACTGGAAAAAGGAACGCTGTTGTGTAATAGTATTGTAAAAGCCCTTTGAGAGCCATGAAGGCACCCCGCTGCCCCGGCTTTCTCATGATCGGATACACAGCCCATGAAATGGCTCAAACCTCTCTTCAGCCCCCTCATCGCATTCATCGGTATTCAACTGGTATGGGGAGTTCTTGTCCTGCTTTGGATTTCCTGGTTTCTCGACAGCAACCGGGAATTCCGCAAGCTCGCCCTTCGCTACCGCCCGGAACTGGTACATACGGGGCTCGATTGGACAACTCTGCTGGGAGGGCTCACCCTGCTCCTGGTCGTCCTTGCCGGCATCTATGTCCTTTTTCTTTACTGGAAGCGTCAGTATGACATGTATCGGCAGCAGAAAAACATTATCTCCCAGGTAACCCATGAATTGAAGTCGCCCCTTGCCTCAATTCAGCTTCACCTGGAAACTATCCGTCTCCGTCCGCTTCCTCCCGAGAAAACGGAACAGTTTCTTGATATTATGCTTGACGATGTGGACCGCCTCAACCACCTGATCAACAATCTGCTTATGGCGGCAAAAATCGAACAGTGGCGCCGCCCCCCCAAAGACAACCAATTGATTTTGCGGCATTCTTAACCACCTATTTTGAACAAAAGCGATTGAGCCTTCCGCAAGGGAGCAGCCTCTCCCTTGATATTGAAGAGAACATAGTGGTTTCCTGCAATCTTGAGGAAATAGAAACAGCACTCAGAAATCTGTTTGAGAACGCCATCCTCTACAGCCCTGCCTCACCGGAGATTGTCATCACTCTGCGCAGAGCAGGAAAGCTTTGCCGGCTGACCTTTCAGGACAAAGGAAAGGGGATCGACGCAGGACACCTGAAAAAGGTTTTCCGCATGTTTTATCGGGTTCGAAACCATGGTGAGAATATTCGAGGAACCGGCCTCGGACTCTATATCATTAAATCGATTGTCACAGCCCATGGAGGCAAGATCAAGGTGACAAGCGAAGGGACCGGCAAAGGCTCCACATTTCACATAACCCTGCCTCTTGCGGAGAAATCATGAACGAAGAAAAACCTCACATACTTCTCGTTGAAGATGAAATCCACCTCGCTCGTGGCATCTGTTTCAACCTGGAACTGGAAGGGTATCGGGTAAGCCATCTGGAAACCGGCGAAGAAGCCCTCAAGAGACTCGAATTCGACCGATTCTCCCTTATCATTCTCGACGTCATGTTACCGGGCATCGATGGATTTACCGTCTGTGAGAAAATCAGGGGGATGGATCTGCGAGTCCCGATCCTGATTCTTTCCGCCCGTTCCAAAGAAGGAGATCGGATTACCGGTCTCACGGCCGGAGCAGACGATTATCTCATGAAACCGTTCAATCTGAACGAATTCCTCCTCCGTGTCCAAGGCATGTTGAAACGATCGGCCTGGTACCGTCCCGAACCGATTGAGGAAGGATACCGCTTTGGTGACAGCGAAGTATTTCTGCTCTCCTATCATGCCAAAACACCGCAGGGGGAAATCGACCTGACAGAACTCGAGGTCAAGATGCTGTCCTTTTTTTTCAGAAACGAAGGGAAGGCCGTATCCCGTGCCGACCTGCTCGAAACGGTATGGGGATATTCCAGCGATACCGAAACAAGGACGCTCGACAATTTCATCGTCCGGTTGAGGCGCTACTTCGAGCCAGACCCGTCCCATCCGGTACATTTTCAGACAGTGCGCGGGATCGGATATCGTTTTGTCAGGGAGCAGAAAAGGAAGCAAGAAGAAAGTCAGGATCAGAAAGCGGGTCTCTGACCGGTCGACAGACACGGCACTCAACCCCGTACCATGCAAAAAAGCCGGAAGGGGGACCCCCTCCGGCTTTTTTGCATCCTGTTGACTATGTTCTTTCCGTGCGTTAACGGTCTGCCAAATCGGACTGCAGAAGGTCTGTCGCTCGGCACCCGAAGCAACAACACAACAGCTATTCCCCGGTCGTAATTTTACACTTCCCTGTTACAACCCGGCCTTTGACCTGAGGATATCAATTTTGTCGGTTTTTTCCCAGGTAAACTCCGGAAGTTCACGGCCAAAGTGGCCATAGGCAGCCGTTTTCAGGTAGATGGGCCGGAGAAGGTCAAGCTGTTCGATGATGGCCCGCGGCCTGAGATCAAAGGTTGCCCGGACTATTTCAGCAATTTTCTCCGAAGGTATCACGCCGGTCCGGAAGGTATTGATCATGACGGATACCGGTTCGGCAACACCGATGGCATAGGCGACCTGAACCTCGCACTTGTCGCAAAGTCCGGCAGCCACCAGGTTTTTTGCCACGTAGCGACCCATATAGGACGCGGAACGGTCGACCTTTGAAGGATCTTTGCCGGAGAAGGCCCCGCCACCATGGGAACCCTGACCGCCATAGGTATCGACGATGATCTTGCGACCGGTAAGGCCGCAGTCTCCCATGGGACCACCAATGACAAAACGACCAGTCGGGTTGATGAAGAAACGGGTCGCGTCTGTCATCAGTTCCGCGGGTATGATTTTTTTCACTACCTCTTCGATGATGCCTTCCCTGATCATTTCATACGATACTTCCGGTGAATGCTGAGACGACACAACCACGGTATCAATACTTACCGGCCGGTCGTCGATATAGCGTACCGATACCTGTGATTTCGAATCCGGGCGCAAAAAGGCCAGAATGCCTTGCTTGCGAACATCGCTCAGACGTTTGGTCAACTTGTGTGCCATCATGATCGGCATGGGCATCAGTTCCGGGGTATCATTGCAGGCGTAACCGAACATGAGACCTTGATCTCCTGCACCTTGGTCTTTAAACAGGCCCTGACCCTCGGTAACGCCTTGGGAAATATCCGGCGACTGTTTGTCAATGGAGGTAAGAACGGCACAGGTTTCCCAGTCAAATCCCATTGCGGAATCATTGTAGCCGATTTCCCTGATGGTTTCTCGCGCTATCTTGGGATAGTCGACAACGGCATTCGTTGTTATCTCACCTGCCATGACAACCATTCCGGTCGTTACCAGGGTTTCGCAGGCAACCCGTGAATTGGGATCCTGAGAGAGAATGGCGTCGAGCACCGCGTCTGATATCTGATCGGCAACCTTATCCGGGTGCCCTTCGGAAACTGATTCGGATGTAAATTGAAAATCTGTCATGCCCATGTGTTGAAACTCCTCTCGTTGTCTACTGAGATGGCAGGAAAAACCGCCACGAAGATAGGATGGTAGAATTCCGCCTGCACCTTTGTCAAGTCTTAAATAAATGGACCGAAAAGCCCTCTGAATGCTACTGGTTCAGATTGCGACTCTTACGGAAAACGTCAATCGATACTATCGGAGAATTTCGTCACTATCTGACCTTGCAGATAGGACTCAACCTCAGACGCTGTCGAGTACGTGAGCGCCTGCAGAGCCATTTCTTCAGCTTCTTTCCTGCTGCAGCGGCGCAGAATTTTCTTAACCTTCGGGATGGACACGGCATTCATGGAAAGCTCGTCGAATCCCATTCCGAGAAGGATTGGCAGATAATTCGGTTCCCCTGCCATTTCTCCGCAGATGCTCACGTAGATTCCCGCCCGATGGGCCGCATCGGCGACAATTTTCAAAGATCGGAGCACCGCGGGATGCAACGGCTCATAGAGGTCGGAAAGATGCTCGTTTGTGCGGTCAATTGCCAGAGAATACTGAATCAGATCATTTGTCCCGACACTGAAGAAATCCACCTCATCCGCCAAAAGGTCAGCGATGATAACCGCCGAAGGAGTTTCGATCATAATGCCGACTTCCATCTCATCATCAAATGGAATTGACGCGGCACGCAGTTCCTGCCTGGCCTCCTCAAGCAAGACCTTTGCAGCTCGAAGCTCACCCACCCCGGAGATCATCGGGAAAAACACTCTCACCTTACCGAAGGAACTCGCGCGAAGAATGGCACGCAACTGAGTCTTGAACAATTCCGGGCAGCGGAGGGAAAGTCGGATCGCCCGCAGTCCGAGGGCCGGATTCAACTCGTCGTCAAGATTCAGGTCTGGGACAAACTTGTCGCCTCCCACGTCGAGTGTCCTGATAGTTACCGGGTAGGGAGCCATCTGGCGGGCAATTTCCACGTAGGTCCGAAACTGTTCCTCTTCATCAGGAATGGTTGAACGACCCAGAAAAAGCATTTCCGTACGGTAAAGTCCGATCCCCTCACCGCCATGTTTCTTGATGGAAGGGACCTCCTCTATGAATTCAACATTTCCCTTCAGGAGAATGCGCTGGCCGTCAACGGT
>Ga0351906_1224_pt1 | contig 10953 bp, 8 predicted proteins | sample BONcelHT113001E5_FD_206866 | JGI IMG/M metagenome (GOLD analysis project Ga0351906, IMG submission 206866) | Enriched cells from coal bed in the Powder River Basin, Montana, United States - BONCAT cells T11 rep1 HSBNCT.T11.300.1.E5 ... | reverse complement strand
GAAGAGGGCGGTGGTTTCCGGATTGAAAGTGCTGAGCCCCTTGAGAATGGCTGCAATGCTTCGGTCGTGCATTCTCAATTCTTCACGGCTTACGTGTAACGGGTAAAGCAGGAAAATGCCGGTATTTGTCAGCAACACGATCAGGACAAGGGCCTGTTGGAAATTTTTTCCTGTCAACCTCAGCAATTCACTGCCCAGGAACAAGAGGGCTACGGAACAGACTATCGCGAGTGGTGGCAAAAGGACCAGAACATAACCTGGATTTGCCGGGTGGATAAAGACCAGTAGGTAAAACAGGATGGAAGGAAGTATCCAAAAGGCGAAGAAAACAGCTTTCGGGTCTTTCAAAAAGGCAGACTTTCCGTGTCGGACAACTGCGTAAAACGCCAACAAAAGGAGTGGCAGGGCCGCTCCCAGACTGAAAAATATGAAGTTGTAAATAGTTTGGGAATACAGCTTAAGAAACGGAATCCCCTTTTCAAAAACCGAATTATGGCCGGTATTAAAATCCAATAGTTCTCTGAATGCTTCAATATAGACGCTCAGACCACCCGTATACATGACCATAGGGAGAAACCAGGCAAAACTGACAATACAGAATAGCAATAGTCCGTTAACTATAGAGCGAAACGATTCTTTTCTGACGGAAAACAGCCACAAAGGGAATAGAAATACAGCGGTATTCTGCCGAAATCCACCGGCGACTGCAAGCAACACAGCAGAAATCAAAACATAATTTTTCTTTCCTTGGTAAGCCCTCCAACAAAAAAGACCGATGAGTGCACTAAAAAAAGCTTCAGCTGGATATGTCAGTGCAACCTCACCGTGGAACCAGAAATTCGGACTCGTTAGCATGAGTAGCGCGGAAAAAATACCAGTCCTTTCATCGAACAACTCTTTGCCAATATAATATACTGTAACAACAGTGAGACCGCTGAAGAAGATGCTTATGAGAACGAAGGTGGTATTAACGTCGGAGACAAACAGGTGCAGGAGCTTTCCAATCATTACATAGAGGAAATAGCCTGGTGGGTGGGGCTGATGAAGAACAAGATTATAGTCCTGCAGGGCGAGTGCGAAATGCCCTGAGTCCAAATGATAAAGGTATTTACTGGTGAAGGGCAGCCGAGATAAAACAGTGAGCAGAAAAAGGAAAATAGGCATAGAACTCGGCATCCGTATAGATAGTTTAGACAATAATGATTTCATCTCCGACAAGAATGCCTTCACTGAGTGTGCCGGCTGGAAGTTCCAAAACGGCAGACGCTTTTCGGTATACCGTCGTCAGGCGATTTGGAGAAAGATCCCTAACCAGAGCGACTATCCGGTTGTCCATATCCAGGAAAACAACGTCAATGGGGAATTTCATGAAAAAGGTATGAATGCCCTTGCAGGGGCGAATCAGTAGTCCTTTGCCGGCATCAAGCCGTTCTTTCCCCAGAAGGCCTTTCATTCGTGCCGGCAGGCTAGCCGCAAGAGTGATATCGTTTGCCAGTTCAATTCCTTTTTCGCGAAGAATTGCTTTCATGGAAAAAGCCCCTTTCCAAGTTGAGAAGGTATCATGTGGGTATTTCCCCTCCTGTGGCATGATGGGGTAAAAAAAGAGGGCGCACATTTTTGACTACAACGTTGCGCCCCCTCAGAAGCAAAGGTACAACAAGATACTAACTTTTGCCCAACTTGACATAAATAAGTGCCAATTCTACGGCAATAACCAGGAGAATAATTGAACTAAGATAATCCATAATACGCACACCTCCCTTCCGGTTGTTGAGTTAATCGAAAATTGTCAGTATCTGAATGAAAGCCGAACCGAGCATTACCACCAGCAATGCCGGGAAGATGAAAAGTGCCAGTGGAAAAACGAGTTTGATGGTCGTTTTTGCTGCGGCTTCTTCGGCCAGCTGTCTCCGTTTCGTACGCAATGATTCGGCGTGGACCCTCAGCGACTGACCGAGACTCGTGCCGAATTTTTCGGTCTGTGCCAGCATGATGACGAAAGATTTGACGTCGTCGACCATGGTCCTTTCCGCCATGTCCTTGAGTGCGTCCATACGAGGTTTGCCTGCCCGTGTTTCCCTGGAGGCAATACGAATTTCCTGTGCCAGCGGATCTTTCTCGAACTGCGGGGTTTCCGTTACCCGTATCATCGCTGCGTCCAGACTGAGACCTGCTTCAACACATACGGTCAGGAGATCATGGATATCCGGCAGGGTATGGAAGATCTGGGTCTGCCGCTTGTTTTTTACATGATACAACCAGTAGCTCGGCAGCAGAAAGCCGACAATTGCCAGAGTAATCGTTACCAGCAACGGTTGCGATCTGAACAGGGCCTCTCGGAAGGTCTCTCCTTGCAGGGTGGTCATAACCAGATAGATCGGGTAGAGCAGGGGCAGGAGAACCGTCATGGCGATTTTACTGCCCATAAAGGGGTAGACGTGTTCTTTCCGGAAACCGGCAGCCACCAGCATTCTGGCATACTTGGAATGCTCTTTTGGGGACAAAGGAACTTTCGATCCAAGAGCGCCAAGGGTTTTATCAAGTTGTGGGGTTTTTCCCCTTCGTTCGATTGCTACCCCGGTTTCGGGTGCCAGCTTATCCAGCCTTTCCTGGACCTCACTCCTGCCGCCGTAAAAATGAGTGAGCAGTGCCCAGGCAAACAGCGCAATGGCTATGAAAACCGCGAGTGTTATGATGAGGACCATGGCCTCCACCCCCTAAATTCTTATATTGATGATACGTCGAATTACAAAAAAGCCGATTACCTGCATGACAGCGGCGATGATCAGAATGGTTCGCCCAAGTTCGTCTTCCAGTAGACGTTTCTGATACCCCGGGATCATGACATTCATTATAAAGAACGCTGCAATCGGCATCACCGCCAGGACATATCCGGTCATTCGTGCCTGTGCGGTATGTACCCTGAGTTGGCGGCGGACCTTTATCCTTTCCCGAATCGTCTCAGCCAGTTTGTCAAGAATTTCGGCAAAGTTGCCGCCTACTTCCCTGTTGATATCAGAGGCGGTGGTGAAAAAACGAAGGTCGAGACAATCAATCCTGTTGTTGAGGTTGTTGAGGGTATCGTTGATGCGGAGACCGAGCAGCTGCTGGTCATAGGCTGTTTTGAACAGGCTCCCGACCGGGTCGGATACTTCATTACCCACCAACTCGATGGCACTGGTAAAAGAGTGCCCTGATCGAAGCGAACGTGAAATCATGGTAAGCGCATCGGGAAACAGTTCGGTGAATTTTTCTTCCCGTTGACGTTTTTTATATTCCATGTAAAAGAACGGGACCAGTAGAAGGACTATGCCTGCCGCCAGACTCATGTAGATGTTTCTGGTGAAGAGGAACAAGAGGATAAAACCGCCGAGCCCGAGGCCGGCGACGATGGCAAGAAACTTAGCCAGGGTAATGGTAAGGCCTGAGCGGTCAAGTCTTGAATCGAGACGGCAAAGGAGGGGGATGCCGTTCAGGAAGCGTTCGAAAGGAGGGGTCTCCTTGAGTATGTCGGAACGTACATCCTGTGGCAGTCCACCCGTATCGCTTCCCTTGGTCATGGCAACATGGCGCAGCCTTCTTCGCAGGTGGAACTTTGGTGAATCCTTCACCGCGGTGAAGTTCAGGTACACCGCAAGAACGAGCAAAAATACGGCGATAAAGATGATCAGTACGATCAGCAGCACGGGTTACCTCCTGTTTACTCGAATGTGCCCTCGGGAATATCGTAACCGTACACCTTGAATCTCTCGGCGAAGAACGGCCTGACACCGGTAGCTTTAAATTCGCCTATCACGTTTCCATCCTTGTCGATACCCCGCTGCTCGTACACGAAGACATCATGCATGACGATGGTGCTGCCTTCCATACCGGTGATTTCGGAGACCTTGACAACCTTTCTGGTGCCGTCCGAGAAACGAACCAGCTGAATTACGATATCGATTGCCGAAGTTACCTGTTCACGGATTGCCCTCTCCGGCAGGTCCATGCCCGCCATGAGAACCATGGTTTCCAAACGCGCCATGGCATCACGGGTGGTGTTGGCGTGGATGGTGGAGAGCGAACCATCGTGACCGGTGTTCATGGCCTGGAGCATGTCGAGGGCTTCGCCGCCGCGGACCTCGCCGATGATGATCCGGTCCGGCCTCATCCTCAGGGCGTTTCGCAGCAGGTCACGCTGGTTTACTTCGCCACGGCCTTCGATGTTCGGTGGGCGGGTTTCCAGGCGAACCACATGGTCCTGCTTCAAGTGCAGCTCGGCCGAGTCCTCGATGCTGACAACCCGTTCATCGAAGGGGATATACTCGGAAAGCACATTCAGCAGGGTGGTCTTGCCGCTGCCGGTCCCGCCGGAGATCAGGATATTGAGGCGGGTCTTCACTGCCCCCTGAAGAATCTGCGCCATGCGGCTGTCCATGGTCCCGAAGCGGAGCAGATCGTTCATCTTCAGCGGTTCCATGCCGAAACGACGGATGGAGAGGGCTGGGCCGTCAATGGCAAGGGGCGGAATAATGGCGTTGACCCTCGATCCGTCGGGCAGGCGCGCATCCACATACGGGGACGACTCATCGATCCTTCTCCCCACCTTTGAAACAATCCGTTCGATTATCTGAAGCAGGTGTTTGTCGTCTCGAAAACAGATTTCGGTCTTCTGGAGCTTGCCGAATTTCTCGACATAGACCTGTGAACTGTTGTTCACCAGGATATCGGAGACTTCCGGGTCGGAGAGCAGGGGCTCCAGGGGACCGAGGCCGAAGGTCTCGTGCTGGATTTCCACGACCAGTCGGTCTTTTTCCACCTGGTTCAGGGGCACGCCTTCCTCGACAATGAGGCTCTCGATTATGTAGCCGATTTCACGAACCAGTTCATTGCTTCCTATCATGTCGACTTTCGACAGGTCGAGTTTGTCTATGAGTTGCCGGTGGATACGGGTCTTTAGGTCCTGGAAGAATTCCCTGTCTTTAACGGATTTTCCAGTATTGGTTTGCAGGGTATCGAAAGCCATACGAGACTCCTTGTGTGAGTGTTAACTACTTGTTTGATTCTCCCAAGTCCTTCTTCAACAGACTGACCAAGCCTTCAAAGGCCTTGCTCGCCGAAGAACGGGGCATCAACTTGATCAGCGGTATTCCCTTATTGATGGATGAGATAATATCCTCATAGTCATTGGGCACGGTGGCATAAACCTTATGTCCAAGAACACGCTCCGCGTCTTTGATTTGAATGTCGGCCTTTGGCAGGTAGCGATTTACAACCAGTCTCAGTCGATCTTTCCTGATGCCTTTTCTTTCCATGGCTGTCAGGTAGCGCTTTGCTGTCTTGATGGTCGGCAGACTCAGCACCATGGTGAAAAGGGTCAGGTTGGCATTCTCCAGGATGGACATGGTACAGCCTGCAAGCTGGCCGCCGCAATCGACCACTACATAGTCAAAAATTCCCTTCAGAAATTGCAGCAGGCGGTTGACCTGTTCGGGGGTAATGTCGATTGCCTCGTCCACCTCGGTCGGTTCCGTCAACACATAGGGGCCTGATGAATGGCGCGTCATGACTCCCATGAGGAAGTTTGCGTCCAGTCGAGCAATGTTGTTGGTGACGCTGCTCAGGGTGTAAGACGGATTCACATCCAGAAAGGTGGAGATGTCGCCGGTCAGCAGGTTCAAGTCCACCAGTGCCACCTTGGTGCTGTCAGATGCAAGTCCGGCTGCCAGGTTGACCGCTACCGTCGTCACCCCCGCACCCCCGGTGGGGTAGTACACTGCGATAATTTTTCCAGCCTTGGTTACGAGAGGCGGTTTCGTGAACCAGAACCTGCCCACCTTTGTCATTGCCTGGATCAGTTCATCCTGGTCAATGGGGCGGAGCAGGTATTCCACGGCCCCGGCGCGCATCAGCTTCAGAATCCAATCCGTACTTTTTTCATAGGAACTGACGATCACTGATAAATTTGGATGGTTCGCGAGCAGATACTGAATTTCCTCGACTCCCCGATTCAGGTCGCTTACTTCCAGGATGACGATATTGGCCGAAGTTTTCTGGATTATTTTCAGACCCTCACCAAAGTCGTTGATCGACCCTTCGATTTTAATTGTGTCGGCAAACGGCTGCACGATGGACTCAATCACGTCACGTGTGGGTTTGTCGCTATCGATGATGACCATGGAAATGTGTTGAGGCATAATTAATTAATACTCCTGAAGTCTAAGAATCAATTTTATGTTGTTATTTGTGTTTCATCTTACACCATGTCATTTTACAAGTTTGGATACTGTCCCGCCTCCAAACAATTCATCCGCCTCTTCACAAGGCACGCAATCAAAACTAGTGACCCATCTCTTAACGGTTCTGTTTTCACATCCAGAACCTTTCTTACAACATACAGTCTGCTCATATTCTGTAATAGTTATTGGATTTTCTGGTTTTGCGTCTCTTGGAAGGCCTATGATTCTGTAACCCGAATGACCAGACGATACAATCTCTGTCATCAGTACTTTCGAATATTTTTTTATTAAGTATGGGTTTCCGACACTTTGATCTCCTGGACATGATTTACCAGCAAGCGTGCCACCGCTACATGTTGTAGTGTCGAATACTATTAAATAGACCTGCCAGCCTGTAATTTTGAAAGTTTTTGTCTTTAGCGTATCTTGAAAGGTGTATTCCTTCTTGTTATTGTTAAATTGATCGGTCAGTTCTTTGTTGATTACCGTTTGAAAATTACCTTGAGTATTGCATATTCTTTGCTCACACAATCTTGGAATCTTTGTTTTACCTGTAATGATATCAGCCATCTCATTAGGTGTAGGATTAATTCCTCCGCACGAACCAGGGCAAGGAGATACTTGAAAACTAGTCCAAGAAGTACCAGGAATAGATGGGTCATCAATTGTTGCCGATGGATTCAGATAAAATCTTAACCCAGGCGGAGAAGAATTTGACGAGTCTTTGTCGGTACAAAGCAAAGGACTTTGGTTTGCTACATCGCTGTTATCATTTTTATCAAAATCCCATTGCCCATCAACCGGTGTTTTTCTATCACAATTCGGCATACATATTGGTAATGCCAGAAAAGGAGGCGTCGTCAGCGTCGCAATCGCGGAGGAACTCGCTGCCATTGTCGGATGATTTATTATTCTGCCAAAAAATATGCTCACTTTACCGCCAGGCGAATCTTCGGTTCGCCTGGCCTTTACTAACATTGCATTTATTGACAATCCCGTGCTTCCGGTTGCTCGGGTAAAAACTTCACTAGTTTCGTTCCAGTTGCCGACTATAATATCTCCTGTATCGCTATTAGATGTAGCGTTCAAATCTGTCGCGTTGGGCGGTGTATTACAGTCAACTGATGAATCTGTTTGGACATAAACTGCTTGTGTAGCCGCCTTATTTTTGCAGGCGAATTTCCATGCTTCCTGACGCGCTTCGCCTTCATAAAAAGCGCTGGTTGAGGAATCTATTCCGCCAGTTAACTCGGCTGCCCCTGCCAACGCCGCCGCATCCGCTGCATTTTGCAACTGTGTCTTTGCCACATACATGTAGCCGATATCAATTGCAAGTCCAACGAACATAAATAGGACAACCAGCATCAGAGCGATGTAGACCACCGCGATACCGCGTTGATTCTCACGCCAAACATATTTTTCAAAAAGTGTTGGAGCCTTCATTTTCTACTCCTTTTCCCAGTGTTGACAGGATGGGCGTAGCCTGGAAATTACAATTTCATGCAAATCTTTAGAACCCTGAGAGTATTTTCGTGAGGTAATGATCTATAATTGCCTAGATTCAGGGCACCCACATTGGGGTGCCCCTACATTGACTTCTTCCCTTCTTTTACGGAATCGGAAGCCACCTCAGCTCCTTCTCTTCTTCAGGAGTCGGATGCCTGTCAGTGGGAAGCTCAGTCTTGACTCCCGCTTCGGTCGGTCTCATCAGTTTCGGAGTAATGAAGAAGACCAGTTCCTTCTCTTTGATGTCCTTCTGGGTCGAGCGGAACAGTGCTCCCAGGATCGGAATGTCGCCGAGGATCGGGATCTTGGACATGGTGGTGATGGCTTCTTCCGTGAGCATTCCGGCAATAATCAGGCTTTCACCGTCCTTCAGTTCCACATTGGTTTTAGCGGATCGGGTGTCGATGATTGGATAGCCATTCACCGCCAGGGTTCCCGCTATGCTGCTTACCTCGGCAGGGTCGATGAGCAGGCGGATCATGCCGTTGTCCAGTACCTCGGGGTTGAAAAACAGTTTGATGCCCACTTCCTCGAAGACGATGGTGCTGGTGGAAGAGCCTCCCGTGGTCTCCAGAACACTGTAAGGGATCTTGCTCACGGCGCGGAACTCGCCCCGTTCGCCGGTCTTCACCAGCAGATTCGGTTCGGCGAGTACCTTTGCCAGTCCTTTGGTGGTCAGCGCCTGAATTACGGCACCGATGCCTGCAGGGAAATAGGATACGCCGAACTGGAAGGCATCAAGGGGGTTGAAGGCTCCCAGGCCGAGGATATTACCTGATATGCCGTTGCCGGTTCCCTGTTGGCTACTGGTTAAGTTACTACCCGAGGTGACTGTGCTAGACTCTGCTCCCCCGGTCGGCGCGCCGATCAGATTCATGAAACCTTCAGCGGTTTGCCCCTTGATCATGCCACTGATACCGAGCTTTTTGAGGGAGGTTTTGTCAACCTGGGCAACTTTCACCTGAAGGAGAACCTGGTTCGGTTGGTCAATAATTATGTGGTTGACCACCTTGGCAGAAGTGTCGGTCTTGGTGGTTTTTATTCCTTCCTTTTCGGTTATGGTGGTAGTGACGCTGGATCCAGGGGAGTAGGCAGCCGCGATCTCCATCGCTTTTTTGACGGTCTGCTCGTTCTTTGCCGTACCGGTAAGGACAACCGTGTCGTGGGCAAACTCCACGTTAATGTTGTCATTTGGCGACAATTCACGAATCATCGCTTCAATGGAGCTGGCGTCACCACCTACTTTGACATCAAAAAATATTGGTTTCGCCTCTCCCTTTTCCCAGACAATCAGGGTAGTTGTGCCGAGAGCGATGCCGTTCAGCTGGAGCTGGCGCGGTGACAGCAACAGAAACTCGGCAATTGCCGGATTGGCTACCGATATACGTGCCGCCGGTTTGTTCAGATTCAGCAGAATGCTTTTATTGACCGCAACCTGGGTCGGTATGCCGGCAAAGGCCGATACCGAGGAGAAGATGATTGCCACCAGCATGGCGGTGAAAATTGATGTGTGTGCGTTGAGTTTCATTATGTCACCTCGATTCCTGAAGTATCGTTATTGCCCGCTTTCTGTCGGTGAGAATTGTCGTGTCGATCGATCTTTGCCTTTGATGACCTCTACCGAGTAGGAGGCCGGCGCAGGTGCGGACTTGCGTACTGGTGCCCTCTGGATCACCCGGACAACTTTAGTTGTGGTTCTGGTTTGCTCCGGCGACTGTGTGCCTCCAAGTACCTTCCTGATGGTCGCTCCCCGGCCTTCCACTTCAGCGGTATCCGAGTAGTTTCGTAGCAGGAGTTGCAGAGGGCCTTTGTTGGCGGCAAGGACGAGGTTTTCGGCATCTTCGGGAGTCAGGTCAAGGGTGACAGTGGGTACGACAATCGGCTTGCCGTCCTTCGTCTCCTGGGCTATCTGGCCGGTTGCCAGGACCGGGACATTCTGTAACACAATTTTGCTGATGGTCTCATTGGGATTTCCGGGCAGGGGGGTCGTGAGGACCACATCCACCTTGTTGCCGGGAGTAACGAAGCCGGCTACGCCGGCAACTTCATTGACTGCTACGGTCACTGCCCGGTGTCCGGGCGAGACGACATAGGTCATGAAGCCTGCTCCGGTGGCGCCTCCTACCGGTGACAGCTTGTCCTCGGTAATAGGTTCACCGGCAGGAATTCTTTTGATATTGATTCGTCCGGCGGCCGTCAGTGCTTTTGGGTCGGTGGCGCTGCCGGGCGGCACACTTTCCTTGGGCCACGCTGCAGTTTTGACCATTGTATCGGTAACTTTTGAGCCGATGGGGATTTCCATGGCCGCTACCACGATGGTCTGGTACGTTCCGGCTTTAACCTGTTCCTGTTTTTGCAGGTAGTTGTACATCAACCCTGCCGCGACCACCGCAAAAACTATCGCCAGTGCTGTGACGATGATGACTGTTTTCTGGCGTGTCATATGTCCTCCCTCCGTCTGTTGCTTCGATGTAAGATTTTGGTGCTATTCGTAACGCATGGTAGTAGTTCCTGAAAGAGCGACTGGTAAAGGTATAAAAGGAATTATTCTGTATTTAGAACGAAAATTGTTGATGTTTACTTGGACTTTCACAGTGTCACCCGGAGAAGGGGGGGAGGCTGCGGTGGTTGTTTTCGCGGTGCCGGTTTCCGGATTTACCCCCGGAGCGAATACTTTAACATCTATTCTGGCGTCGCTTTTGTCAATCGCGCTATACAAACTATTGCAGGTTGATTGAATTACAACGGATGAATTACTACAGAGTCCATCCAGAATTGGCGAAACAAGCCCTGTTGTCACTACTGCAGTTCGAGCGCCAGCGCGTGCAGCGTGGGTCAGGGTGTTTTTTATATACATGGCTCGACCAAACTCGAAGATACCCATAACCAGAAGAAGTAACAGGGGTAGTATGATTGCCATTTCCACCAATGCCTGGCCAGTACAATTCAGATCTCTAGTTCGCTTTGCTCTCATGTTCGTGTCCTCATCTATTATTGAATCTGGCATTGTGTCGGATTGTTCACCTATTGCCGTCTTTATTGTCAAAGTAATGTTCAAAACTTAGTAAAGAGCACTAAACCTGCTGTGCTTTTGACCCTGAAAAAAAGGAGCATCCAGGTAATCGCCTTTTTCTTGATGATACTCAGAAACGGGATATAAACCCAGATGCTCCTTTCATAGTAATTTTGTGGCGGAAGATGGTCTGATTTTAAAGCCACATATGTGGAC
>Ga0351906_1213_pt2 | contig 11316 bp, 13 predicted proteins | sample BONcelHT113001E5_FD_206866 | JGI IMG/M metagenome (GOLD analysis project Ga0351906, IMG submission 206866) | Enriched cells from coal bed in the Powder River Basin, Montana, United States - BONCAT cells T11 rep1 HSBNCT.T11.300.1.E5 ... | reverse complement strand
GAGGCTGAATTATTGATAAGGCTTGGCGGCGCGGGAACGATAAACCCGAAAACAGGTCTATTGGAATTTTACACCGCCGGGCGTTTTGAACGGATTCAGAGTGACCTCGGAGACTGGCGGTATGTGGCTCCCAATTATCAGGATGTGGGATATCAGGAATTTTTCAGCCCTCCTGATCCAATGAATGGCGCCGTAGCAGACTGGACACAGGCAAGGCTTTTGTCTGACGGAAGGTATTTTACCGGCGGCGCGGATACATACTGGATCATGGATCCTGCAACCGGGACAATTACGCGGCAATCTCAGGAGGGAGCCAACGGCAGTGGAGGTTTTCTGAGTCAGATAGCTCCTTTTATTTCTCCGCTGGCCTCAATTGCAATGGCTCCATTTACAGGAGGTATGAGCCTGGCTAATCTTATGCTAATCACAGGAGGCGGAACATTTGCCGGGAATGTCCTGGGACAGGCTCTGTTTCAGGGAGACGTTGACTTTCAAAAAGCGCTGCTTCAGGGCGGCATGTCCGCGGCAAGTGCAGGCATAGGCCGGATAGCAAGCGGCTTTATTAACGGGTCAAGCTGGGAGAGCATTTTAGATGGTTCAATATCCGGCAAAAGCTGGCTTGAAGCAGCAGGCGGAGCAGCAAAAAATCAAATATTAAAATTAGCAATCAATGAAGCCCTCAACGCGGCTTCCGGAGGATCAGCAAGCCCCAATGGACACAGGGAAGTATCATACGCCGGAGCTGACGATAACGGATTGCTGAAATCCCTTGCAAAAATGATGAAAAGCATGGAAAGCGAGGAAGAATTCCCGGTACCGATTATGAAAGCACACAAAGGCTATTTCCCCCGCTTCGCGGGGACAGGTTCCGCAGCGCCACTATTGGCAAGCAACGAAATGCCCGTCATCATCGAAGATGATGAGACCATCATTCCATCAGGACAGATGGGATCTGTCGTAAAAAAACTAAACCAGATCATATCCCTTTCCGCCGGTCAGGGGGGTAATAATGAAGTTCTCTATCAGATCGCAAAAAACACAGCGAAGATGGCAAAAATATTAGAGCGTTTTGATGATTACGGAATGCCACCGGAACGGAAATTGGTATGAAGGTTATCCGGCCCATTACAATCACCGATGTCATGTTGACATCCTCCAACGTACCCGAGGCGGACTATCCGGAATTTTCCCTGGGAACAACTTATTCCCCGGAGACCAGGGTAATCGATACGACAGGCGTGGAAATCCTGACCCTTGATGTTGCCCCCGCAACAGCCTGGATACCGGGACGGCTTATCACCGGCCAGTCAAGCGGGAAAACATGCAGAATTGTTGATAAACTGACAACCCTTACATACCAGATAAGGGAGCGCGCCGGGCCATTTACTCCCGGTGAGGTAATCGGTGTAACCGGCACCCCGGCAGAGTTAGCGGATCAGGGGGCCGCGTTCCCCAAGGTAACACCGGCAACGGATAAAGTTCATAAAATATATGAGTCAATCCCGAATACCAGCCTTGAGATATTAACCCTCGATGTAGCGCCCTCTATTCCCTGGCTGCCCAACTGGACGCTTACCGGACAAACCAGTCTCCAGACCTGTGTAGTTGTTCAGTATATTGCCAATCTAACCTATCTTGTCAAAGATAGAACAGGGGCATTCACCCTTGGTGAGGTAATTGGAGTAACCGGAACGGCAGTGCTCCTGGCTGATCAGGGCGCGGCGAATCCGACCTTTGCCGTGGCCCAGAATGTGGGTCATTATCCTGCTATTGATTGTCTCCGGTCGGACCCCTTGTGGTGGAAGGAAATCGGCGCAACAAACCGATGGAAAGCCTTTGACAATAAAGTCGGATCACAGACATCCCAGGTTACATCCATAACATATACAATCACGCCCGGTACACCCTTCGATAGCATCGCCTTTATCAATATTGATGCCGTATCAATAAGGATCGTGCTTACCGACCCCGTGGCCGGAGTGGTATACGACAAGACCGTTAATCTGCTCACAACAATAATTACCGGAGCTGCCGCAACAATGGACTGGTACACCTATTTTTTCAGCTCTATTTTTAAAATCACGGACTTTGTAAAGCTGGATATAACTCCATATTTAAACGCTGTCCTGGACATAACAATTACCTATACCGGAGGAACGGCAAAAGTAGGCGCCATTGTCCTGGGGCTGCAAACCAATCTCGGCATCATGAAATATAATCACACCATCGGGATTCATGATTATTCAACAAAGACCGTTGATGCCGCAGGTGTTTATTCCGTGGCAGCCGGGGCATTCAGCAAGCGCCTGTCCTGTGATCTTACAATTCAAAACAGTTCCCTTGATGAAATTCAAAACCTGCTGGCATTTTTACGGGCAAACATCCTCGTATGGGTGGGAAGCGAAACGTATTCATCCCTTATTGTCTACGGGTATTATAAGGATTTCTCAATTGTTGTACCCGGCCCGACAAAAGCAGAATGCACCCTTGAAATCGAAGGATTAACATAAGGAGGTTCCATTATGGCAATCACACCCTTACCCACTCCCCCGAGCCGGTCTGAGCCGCTGGATTTCTCAGCCAAGGCGGACGCATTCATTGCTGCCCTGCCGACCTTTATTACCGAGGCGAACGCGCAGGCAGCAGCCCTTGAATTAAATTCAACAACGTCAAACAGTACAACCAGCATAGCAATAGGCGCCGGCTCCAAATCACTCACCGTTGACCTTGCAAAAAGCTATCAACTGGGAATGAGTGTAAAGATTGCCCGGACATCTTCTCCATCGAACTGGATGCACGGGGATGTTATATCATATAACTCCGGGAGCGGGGCGCTTGTGGTTAATGTGACGCTTGTATCCGGCAGTGGAACATATACCGATTGGACGGTTACATTTTCCGCTCCGGCAAGCGCGCCCCTTGCCACTGCTGCCGAAGTCCTTGCAGGAACGGAAGCAGGGAAAGTGATATCTCCGTTAACTCTTGCTCCGGTTAAAGTGCCTACGGGTGCTATAATGGCATGGCCTAACGGTACGGTTCCGAGCGGCTATTTAGAATGCAACGGGGCATCGTTAGACCGTACAACGTATGCTGATCTGTTTGCGGTATTGTCAGATGACTATGGAAATGTAGATGGAACACATTTTAATTTACCGGACCTTCGGGGCAGGTTTTTACGAGGGTGGGCACACGGCCAGGCCACCGATCCTGACAGAGCAAGTCGTACAGACAGGGGCGATGGGATAACCGGGGATTATGTTGGAACAAAACAGGCGTATGCATTCAAGAGCCATTCACATGTGCAAAATACACCTGATGGTCCCGGCGGCACGTTTACTTTGCAGGGTAGCGGGGCTGCCGGTAACCGTAGCGATGTATCAACTCAGGCAACTGGCGACAGCGAAACCAGACCCATTAATATTAATGTTATGTGGATCATTAAATACTAAGCAGGGGAATATTATGAAAATATATCACTATGATCCAAAAACAGGCGTGTATATAGGTGCATCGGAAGCAATACGTGACCCGCTGGAAACAAAAAAGCAAGGCAAAGAGATATATCTCATGCCTGGTTATGCGACCATCGAGGCCCCGCCGGATGTTAATGACCACGCAGTCGCTGTTTTTGAGGCTGGTGCATGGCACATAGCGGCTGATTATAGAGGCTCTATATGGTGGAGACAGGACGGTTCAAAATACACAATTGAGGCATTGGATATAGTTCCCGCGGAAACAGATGTTGACCATGATCCACGGCCATCAGTATGCCATGATTTTGATGGCAATGAATGGATTTTAAATCGCAATCGCTGGCTCAATTCAGAAATTCGCCCCCGTCGCAATCAATTGCTCAATGAGGTGGATACGATTTACTGTAATGCGGATCGCTGGGAATCCATGACAATGGAACAAAAACAAGCCTGGCGGGAATACAAACAAGCTCTCCGGGATTTACCGGCAATAATAGACTCCTTTAACCCGGTATGGCCCACAGCGCCGGAAGAATAACATATGGACATTCAAATAGAATTTGAAGGAATAGCCCATATTATAGAAAAGTTCAATCAGAAAACTGTCCAACAGGCCACATCGAGCGCCCTGAACAAAACAGCCGACCAGACTCTTACCTTTGTTTCAAAAGAAATCCGGGAAGAATACAACATTACTGCCGCTGAGGTCCGTAAAAACCTCAGAGTAACATACAGGGCAAACAACAGCAGCCTCACCGCCTGCATCTCAGGAAAGGGGAGGGGATTCTCTCTTTTCAGCTTTTCAGCTAAGCAGGCAGGTGTCATAGCCAACAAAAAGAGCTTTCGCTATACACGCAAGGCTTCCCGGACAGGCGCGCAGTCCCAGCTCAGACATGGCGGGGCGGTAACCGTTCTTGTCAGACTTTCCTCCGGAAGAAAGGAAGTCCACACCGTTCCGAAAGCATTTATCCAGCAGACCCGTTCAGGCACCCAGGGAGTATTTATGCGGAAAGGCAAAGAACGCACACCCCTTAAATTTCTCTACGGTCCCGGAGTCGGCAAGCTTCTCGGCACAAAAAATCTAAGCCAAAAGTCCCGAGAATTTGCCATACGAAAATTCAGAGAACTGCTGCCTCATGAATTGGCCTTTTATTTGGGAAAGAATTCATAACCGTTCCTTAATACAATTTCAGTAAAAACTTGACAAAATAAACAAATGTGCGATAATAGGAATGAGGCGCAAAAGTGTTAAAATTTAATTTTGAACCAGAAAAAGCTTTAACTGCTTTATTATACATAGCTCAGAGGTTGATTGAGCGGAGCGTGATAAATCCAAAGGTAACTCCGGATATACATCGTATTTCTAAGATTCTTTATTTTGCAGATCAAAAACACTTAGCCAGATATGGACGTCCTATACTTGGAGATTTTTTTGTTGCAATGAAAGATGGTCCTGTCCCTTCAGAAACTTATGATTTGATCAAATCTGTGAGAGGTGATTCAATTATTTGTTCGGCTGGAGACTATGGCCAATATTTTAATGTAAAGGGTTTTTTAATTTATCCAAACCAAAACCCGGACCTTAATGAACTGTCTGAATCTGACCTTGAATGTATTAATGAGTCCACGATGGAGAACCAAGATCTCTCTTTTGGTGATCTAAGAAAAAAGTCACATGATTTAGCTTATGATTGTGCTGATAGAAACGACCATATTTCATTCAAAAAAATGGCTGAAGTTGGCGGAGCAGATAAGGCCATGCTCACATATATTACAACCATATCGGAGAATCAAAGCCACAGTCATAAAAGATGACTATTAATACAGAAGAAAATTGGCTCATTCCGGGCACAGTTGTTAAAATATATACATACAACACTATACCCCCTAAATTAAAACGTTGTGTGATAATAGGTTTTGTCGATTCTCCAAATACGGTTGCTCTTGTTTATTTTAATTCTAATCCTCCTTCATCACCATTTGTTGAACCTTACCAAATTGAATTTTCGGGATCTGAGGATTTCCTGGAACATCATTGCTATCTCGATTGTGCACAATTATATGAAGAAACAGAAGAATGGATTAAGTATGAAGTTGCTAATAATGAATATTCCTGTATTTTAGGCAGACTTTCAGAGATTGATTTCAAAAAAGTGATGTTAACGATAAAGAATGCAAAGACCATCAGTATCAAAACCAAAAAGAAATACGGCATTACTTAGTACACTATCATATACAAAAATTACAGGTTCTATGTCGAATAAGCAAAAGAAATATGCTTATACATGCCTATATTCATTAGTTTCACATCGACCAGCATAATATACTAAACTCATGCTGCGTAAAATATTAAACTCAAAAAAACGCCCTCATATTTGCTCTACAATGCATGGAAATGACCCCCTGCATATAATAACCCTCATCCAATATTTCCATGCACCACAAGCGTGCAGCTACACCGCCATTATTCCACGTTCTACAAGGAAAAATATCAAAATGTTGCCATATTAAACAATCAAGAACGTTAACTTAAACTTCTATAAATGTGAGAAACGGCTTTGAGGTATGCTGAAGGCAAGGGTTTTGGATAGAAATATGTCGCACATGGCTCTTTTAATAATTATCTATAACACAAGTTGAGCATAGGGCCTTATAGTTTTGATCGTGCATTGCGGGAAGAAAGGGTGCACATTCGGCATAAGGCGCGGAGGTTTTTGCCGTCGCCCTTAATGCCATTGTTCGACTCTCTGATCCATTCTTATATCTCTAATATCCCATAAACGGTTCATAAAAACATACGCCTTTTGCCTTGAAGTTAACATCCGTAGTTCATTATTTCCTTTTCTTGAACTCTTCCCCATTCTTGGAATAAAAAAGGTGCCCAATCCCAATATGGTACCACCCAATGACCAAAAACCAGGAGCAGGCTTCAATCCAGTAAAAATATCTGCTGCTACGCCCAAAGCTGGGAATGCAACAGATAAACCGGACTGAATACGGGAAACCAAATTTTTCCGTTCTTCTGAAACTTGATTGATTGCCTCTGTTTTAATCCTGTTTAAATAGTCATTGGCTCTCTCAAGTACATCTTTAACTTCCAGAGTGATGAAGGCATCCGGATCACTTGGATCAACAGCTTTCGCCTTTTCGGTTATATCATCAATAAGGGCACAAAAATCTCTCCTTTCATTCTCCAGCCCGCATCTTATTCGCACAGCCTCGGGAAATGTAAGAAGATCATGTAAAGGTATTGTCTTTTGCTTTGAGTTTGACTCGGCATCAGGCGTGCCCATAAGAAGGTTTATACATAATTCTATTGTATTTTCATCCTGTTGCATATGCGGCGGGATAACATCTGAAAAATGTTCCAAAAACAGAGGTGATCGTATTATATCTTCAGCTTGTCGAAGTCCTGTAGATATTGGCTCTTTGGTCAGTTTTGATATACATGCGGCAAGAAGAGACATGTAAATGTTGCAGACTTCATTGCTCAGTTCACAAGCCATACTATCTTTGTCGTATCGCATCCAACTAAAAGATTCTAATTTATCAAATACCTTTGGAGAAAATTTTGCGGCGTATACAAAATATTGGGTCCCATTTAAAAAAGAGTTTTTTTTGAAAACAATATTTTTTTTATAATTTTTACCTAGTAAGGGTTCAAAATGTTGAGGATTCTTTGTTTTATAGGCTTCATCAAGAAATGAGCAGAAAGGATCTGCTATTTTGTCTTTAGCATCCCAGTAGTCTGCGCTTTCAATAAACTCATAGCCAAGATACTGACGGCAAATTTCATTTTGGAATTTTGCTTGCCGAGATTGTTGCACATCCATTTCGCTTTCTGGAGGAATAATCCTCTTGATGCGGTCATTGTAAAGAAGTGAATGTACTAATGTTGATTCTGGGATTTGAATAAATGGGTAATAGAGATATTTGTCAGCTAATTTCATGTTCATCTCCCATGTGGAACGACAAAATCAGCCGCGGCTGAAAGACGTCGGCTGCATTGTTTTGTTCTGTGGTTTCCAATATTATTCATTTCGATCTTTCACACCTTGTTGCCCTTTTCTGTTTGAGCAAAATTAATGCCTAGCGACTATGGCTTAGAAATCAGGTCCTTGAATTGGATGTCTACCTTATAGAGATACCATCCCCTCTCTTTAATTGATTTAACCAATTGGTCGGTTTCCTTGTAATCAGCACTTGATAATTTGATGAACTGAAACTCATTTGCCATCTGTTTACCTTCCTCTGGCAAAATGGAGAAGTCGTCTTTATCTCTCAGTGCAAGGTAGAGTTTCTTTTGGTTCTTATGCTCGTAAAGTGCATACTGTATACGTTCCATAATCCCTCCATAAGTTCGTTATGTCTTTTCATGCTTTATTGCCTTTTTCTATTCTTTTACAAAATTCCCGCTTTAAGCAATATCCTGCATTTCATTTCTTATCCTTAACGCCATCATCACCTACCTGCGCTCTTTGCAGGTTAGGTGCATGAAATTGTTAGACTTTAAATGAGGTGTAATAATATTTTTGATATTTTTAGTCATTATTTTATTTGTTTTTTATCTTGGGATAATACTTTATTACTGGGCTGATTTGAGATTGCAGGCGGCAAACCTTTTATGGGCGTTGGCTTTTCTGTTTTTGTTGTTAACGTTGAATCTTGTTTCTTATAATCGGTTTTTAATAATTCAAGAAAATCTTTCCATGAAAAACCAGTCATGGCAACAACAAGAGTTAATAAAGCCACAATGAGTGTTAATATCGAAACCACTAATATTCTTTTATGTTTTTTATCAGAATTTATTGCATCCATTTCGGCCAACAATAAGAGCGCTGCTTTACGTTCAAAGTGGCCTGGGAATTCAGCATGAACTACTTCGAGCAATTGAATATGAGAATAGCCTTGCATCCGTTTCTTGGCCTTTGCGAGATGATCGGGCATTATAAATGTTTCGTTTTTGTTGTCAGTCATTTATTTTCGTCTAACAACAAAATCAGCGGCGACTGTAAGACGTCCGCTGAATTGCCTGGGCGGTTCCTTTTGCCACATGTCATCATTTTAAGAGCACTCCCAAGTCCCTACCTCCCCGTTGAATAATGTTTCTCATTCTTCTTCTTGCCTCTCGTAGGGCGTTACTCCCGTTTTCCTTCTCGTTTGAAGCCAGCTATTATCCAGAACACAGCGCAATAAAGGAACCAAAAAAAAGCGATCGGAAGAAAAGTGGCCATCAAAGTCGTTGTATAGTCAAGGGTGAGTGTTGCAATGCCGGAGGGATGATGCTGCCAGTTCATGAAGAATATGGTTTTAGGAGGACTTCCATCGGCATTCGGAATAGAATCCCATGGATCAGCAGACCTGTACTCTCCGATAAGACCGATCAGGATTGCGCTGAGCCAAGCAATTGATAAAACAATTAATAGCCGCCGCCATCCTTTATTCTTTGTCTTCATATTCTTTACTCCCACTCACAAAGTCCTTTCTCATCTACCCGGCGTGCGCTTAACATCAGGAATTTTTGTTGCCTACTTCGTCCAACGCCATGATGAGCCGCGACTGTAGGGAGTCGGCTCCATCAAGTTGTTGGGCACTATCAAACCGGCCTTGCGATATCACCCACGCTCGGGTCTTCAAAAGGTGCAGGGTCGCCCGGAAGAATTTCCTCTTCTACGTTTTCGATGTTGCTACTGAGAGCTTCAAGCAACATCTTTGCGTAGGAAGGCGTCTGTCTAAATTTTCTAATTGTTCGTGAAGGAGGCGTGGTCATATCGCTCTTGATCGTCGCCATTGAAGGCTGTAAGTGGGTAATACGCCCTGTTCCTCTAACGATTTCAAGCCTGCCCAAGGAAACGTGAGTTTCTGGATCTTCGATCTCCTCTCCGTATCCATAAACGAGAAAGCGTTGCCCCTCCTTTATGCCGTTAGCTTTTCCCTTGTTGATTACTAAGGTAAACCTATCAACAACTTTGGCCACCTTGATTCGAATGACATCAGTGATTTTATCTTCTGTGGTCATGGCAATACTCCTTCTGCAAAGAGTTTTGGCAAAGAAGGTTTGACAAGTAATCTCGGAAGAATAGTTGCATCGTTTTGACAGACCTTCAACCAAACGTCTTTGTATGTTTCTTCAAGCTGACGGCTGATAACCACCTGTATCAAACCATCATCTTGGCGTGTGAGCACAAAACCAATGCCAATCAAGACCTCGAAGCCGTCATCACGGTAGTAAACAGAAACCAAACTCTCATGCCCATATACTTCTGAACCTTCGAGCAGAAGGATGGCGACTGCGCCCGGATAGATGGTCGGAGGTGTACGTGCCTGCACAACTCGGGGAAGGTGTCTTGTGGCGTTCTTATGCAAATGAAGCGAAAGATCAAGAAGGGTCCAGAGTATGATCAATGCGCCTATAAAAATAGGTAAGGCTATTATCAAACGGATTGTCGATTGATTGCCGGAAAAGTAGAAATATACTAGCCCTAAGACAAGGGCAACCAGCGCAATAGGAACCCCGCGAATCCGACAAAACGACTCGTACAATTCACGGCCAAATGAGTTGACACGTAGGCTGTTCAACTTTACCCTCTATACTTTCTTTTCAATGCCCAACAATTAAGTATACAGAAATAATTCTGCAATTTCCGGCCGACAAATATATAAATATTTCTGTATATCTTCCTCCAAAGTCGAGATATACAGAATTCTCCTGGACACAGAATTTCGTATCTCAGCTATTATAAACCATCCATCTGGTTATGGTGTTTCTGTCTATTTCCCAGGTTATTTCTTGTAATTTCGTAGCCCCTTGACTAATTGTCACGCTATTTGAAATATTTTTCAAGAGAATTCTTGCCGTCAACTATTACTATTTGAAATCGAACAGAAGATACACGGAGGTCGAGGCGTGAATTTCAGGAAGCACTGAACAACGAGGACCTTCAAAAAATAATATTTGTATCAATTCCTCCTGTTTTCCTCCGACCAGTCCTCTATTGTTTTTTTGCATTGATTTTGCCGGCAAAGTCACCCTGCATCACAGTTTATAGCTGTAGGCTGTTCTGTACTTGTCGTCGAATATGACCTTCTTGAAGCCCATGGCCTGAAGGTTGGAAAGGAAACTCCCTTCGTCCATGCTGCCGCCTTCAGTTATTTTGTGGATAAGGGGACGGCCCCAGAGGACATACTGCATTTTTAAAATATCCCTGTCTTTGCCCAGGACAGAGACACGGACATCCATGCCGTTATCGAGGAACTTTGTTTCCAGATTTTTACCGTACTGCTGCCTGACAATCACACCTGCGGCTGCTGTAACAGCGGCCTTTTTCTTTTGTTCCTCCGCCTTTTTTCGGGCTTCTTCTTTCTGATACTTTGCCGCGTGTTTGTTGTTTTCTGCTTCTTTTAATGAGATTTCTTTTAACAGTTCCTGACCGGCAGGATATTCAGGGGTGTTAGGTTTAAGAGCGGAGACGTGCTTCTTTGCCTGATAAAACCTGGGTAGATTTCCCGGATAATCTTTTTCCGATATTACAATACCTGACAGGATCGCCCTGGACTCGGCAAGATGGTTTGCGGGAGACATGTTGGCAAATTTTTGCTGCATTGCTTCCAGGGCTGACTTAGGAGGCTCAGGCGGCACAGGGTATGTTTTTTGCTCGCCGCAAGCGTAAGACATAAATGCTAATATTGCAATCAACCAGAGTTTTAAAATACCTGTAAATGCTGCCATTATTCCCATACCGCCCCCTTCAATCAGATCATATAAATTGATATTTCTGTTTTAATTAAAATAGCTTTTTATAATGCTTTGCTTTTAAAGCACCATCACTGTATCCGATTAACC
>Ga0351906_1216_pt1 | contig 11341 bp, 8 predicted proteins | sample BONcelHT113001E5_FD_206866 | JGI IMG/M metagenome (GOLD analysis project Ga0351906, IMG submission 206866) | Enriched cells from coal bed in the Powder River Basin, Montana, United States - BONCAT cells T11 rep1 HSBNCT.T11.300.1.E5 ... | reverse complement strand
CCGGGAGCTTGCGCATCCGGACCTCGCGCTCCGGGGGCGCATCCGGCGGGAGGGCGGTGGACGCAAGCGCACCGTGGACACGGATCCCACCCTGCGAGAGGACCTGGAGCGCCTGGTGGAACCGGAGACCCGGGGCGACCCGGAGTCGCCCCTGCGCTGCACCTGCCTGAGCGTTCGTCAGTTGGCCTCAGCCCTCCAGGCGATGGGGCACCAGACCAGCCATCGCATGGTGGCCGAACTGCTGCACGACCTGGACTACAGCCTCCAGGGGAACCGCAAGACCCTGGAGGGATCATCCCATCCCGATCGAGACGCCCAGTTCCGACACCTCAACGAGAGGGTCAAGGAGTACCAGGCCCAGAACGACCCGGTCATCTCGGTGGACACCAAGAAGAAAGAGCTGGTGGGCGATTTCAAGAACGGCGGCCGCGAACTGCGCCCGAAGGGGGATCCAGAAGCGGTGCGCGTGCATGATTTTGTGATCCCCGAGTTGGGGAAGGCGAACCCCTATGGGGTCTACGATCTGGCGGGCAACGTGGGCTGGGTCAGCGTGGGCACCGACCACGATACCGCGGCTTTCGCCGTGCAGAGCATTCGCCGCTGGTGGCACTCCATGGGTCGAGAGAGATACCCCGACGCCCAGCGACTCCTCATCACCGCCGACTGCGGGGGGAGCAACGGCTACCGGGTGCGGCTGTGGAAGGTCGAGCTGCAGAAGTTGGCCAATGAGACGGGGCTCACCATCGGAGTCTCACACCTTCCCCCGGGCACCAGCAAGTGGAACAAGATGTGTGCCACGCACGCAGAAGGGGGCCCTATGTAGGTAGAGCGTCGTGATGCGGTGCTGCGCGGAAGATGAAGGTATGGCCCTTCGGGACCGCCCTGCGGGGGGAGGTTCCAAACCACCACATGCTGCGTTGGCTGAAGACCGTCGTGGTGAGCGATGTGGGAAAGGCGTCCTTGAGACGTCAGGTGGGGATCAGGAAGACGATCGCTGTGTGAAGTGTCGTTATCCATAGATGACATCAAAACCGGGAAGATGTTTTGCGGCCCGGGATGAGCCTGGCGGGTGCCCGCCTATTGGCCAGGCGGTGTCCGGCATAGAGGCGACGTGAGTCTGGTCTGCTGCTTTCGCGTGGAACGTGGGAAGGCGTGCCCCGACACTGCCGTGGCCTGCCTCGAGTGGCGGGGCGGCGACAGGGAGCCTCTCAAGCGGGCAGTACCCGTAAGGGAGTGAGTACCGTCGCGGGGCGCGCTGGCGGACCGGCCCGTAGTAGTGGGGAAGCCCCGGTAATGGGGGTGGAGCGAAGGGGCCGGGTCATCTGTGGCTGGTTCGTTCGGTCAACCGGACATGTCCGGGAGGAGCTGCGTGGGCGGGCTGAAATCGCCGGGAAGGTCGTTTGCTGTTTCGAAGCGGGAGGTGTGGAAGGCCTATCAGAAGGTGAAGGCCAATAAGGGTGCGCCGGGCGTGGACGGAGTCATGCTGGATGAGTTCGACAAGGATCTGGGGAACAACCTGTACAAGATCTGGAATCGGATGTCGTCGGGCACCTACTTCCCGCCCCCGGTGAAGGCTGTGGAGATACCCAAGGCGCATGGCGATGGGGTCCGGGTTCTCGGGGTTCCTTGTGTCGCGGACAGGATCGCGCAGACGGTGGTGGCCGCACGGCTGGAGGCGGAGGTCGAACCGATCTTCCATCCGGACTCCTACGGCTACCGGCCGCAGCGCTCGGCTCTGGACGCGGTGAAAGTATGCCGGGAACGGTGCTGGCGCAAGGACTGGGTGATCGATCTTGATATCGCCCAGTTCTTCGACAGCGTCTCCTGGGACCTCATCGTCAAAGCGGTGGAACGTCACAGCGATCTCCCGTGGGTGCGGCTGTATGTGAAGCGGTGGCTCCAAGCGCCGGTGCAGCTACCCGACGGGACCTTGCAGCAGCGAGACTGCGGCACCCCACAGGGTTCGGCGGTTTCGCCCGTGCTGGTGAACCTGTTCATGCACTACGCGTTCGACATGTTCCTGGACCGGGAGTTCCCGGCCGTGGAATTCGAACGTTACGCCGACGATGCGGTGGTGCACTGCGTGAGCCAACCTCAGGCCTGTCAGGTCTTGGCTGCGATCACGCACAGGATGGAACAGGTCGGATTGCGACTGCATCCGGCCAAGACCCGGATCGTGTATTGCAAGGACGCCAACCGGCGGGGCTCCCAGGAGCACACGTCGTTCACGTTTCTGGGGTTCACTTTCCGCGCCCGCCCGGCCATCGGACGGAAGGGCAAGCTCTTTGCGTCGTTCCAGCCGGCGATCAGCAAGGACGCCCAGAACAAGCTCAGGGCGCGGATACGGTCCTGGGATCTACATCGGCGAACTGGGCAGGCCATCACCGACCTCGCACATGCGATCAACCCGATTGTGCGAGGCTGGATGCAGTATTACGGGGCGTTCTACCGCTCCGAGCTGTATCGGCCCCTGCAGGCCATCAATGCCTACTTGATGCGCTGGATCCGCAAGAAGTACAAGCGGCTGCACACCCACAAGAAGGCCAAGGCGTACTGGCTGCGAATCACCAGCCAGAACCCGAAGCTCTTCGCCCACTGGGCCTGGGTGCCGCAGTCCTGGTGGTCAGGATGACAGGAGCCGTATGACGGGAGACTGTCACGTACGGATCTGAGAGAGCCGGGGGGTGCGATTCCCCCCGGCTACTCGACCGAGCACCGCCTGTTCAGCTTCATCACCCAGAACTGGCGGGGCAAACCTCTGATCAGTCACGAGGTCATCGTCAACCTGATCGCGGCCACCGTGACCCGCTCCGGGCTGCGGGTGCGCTGCGAGATCGACCGGAACACCTACGAGAAGGGCATCAAGGTGCGGGACGAGGAGTTGGCCGCCGTGAATCTCAAGCGGGACGCCTTCCACGGGGAGTGGAACTACGCCATTGCCCCGGCGGAGCCTCTGAGTGAGTCAGTTAATTCATGACGGGCACTAAGTATCCGAACGCTCTCGGACACGTTCACCGGCGGGCGATGCAGCCTCGGTCTCGTGCATACGGCATAGTTGCTCATCTTGCGCTTCACCGCCCGCTGGTTGCGTCGCCCACGACGTGGCGCGACCGGTTGATCGAGGATCTCGAGAAGGGTCGCCTCATGGAACGCCGACCGGTCCTTAGTAGTACTTTGTTACACCCTCCGATGAAACAAGACCAACTGCTGGAGGTCGACGGGTTGGTTACAGGTTCGGCAGCGGCCGTTCCAACAGCGCAGGAGGGGCTGCAGAAGCAGCACCGCCTGGGGCAGTGTCAGACCGGCCGCCGGGCCTTTGGGGAGAGCCGCTCCAGCGTGAGGAAGGCGTGGGCGCAGGTGACCAGAGCGCAGTGATGATGGAAGCCCGCATAGCTCCGGCCCTCGTAGTGGTCCAGGCCGAGCTCGCCCTTCAGCTGTCGGTAGTCGAGCTCGATCATCCAGCGCAACCGGGCCAGGCGGGCGAGGCGTTCGGCCTCGGTGTCCTCAGGGAGGTTCGAGAGCCGGTAGTCCGTGGGGGCCTCCGCCCCCTCGGGCCACTCGATGACGAGCCACTCGGTGCGGGGCTCAAGATGGTCGCGCGTGACGGCGTGGGCGGCCACCACCCGCACCACGGCGAAGCGGCCCCTGACCTCCTCTCCGGCCGGGGTGGTGCGGCAGGGGAGGATCTGGAAGGCCGACGGGGGCAGCTCTTCGGCCAGGGCGCGCACCGACTCAGGGTTCTGGTCGGCCCGCAAGAGAGAAGGGGCCCGGCCGCGCCTCCCCGTGCGCTCCGGAATGCTGAAGGTGGTCCCCGGTCCGAACACCCCGATCTGGGGCGAGACGGCCACGACATAGGTAAACTCGGCTCCGTCGAGGCGCGTGCGAAAAGCCGTGTCGTCCCCGTAGGCCGCATCGGCCAGGATGGGGGCACTCGGGATCTCCCAGCCCGCGGCCTCCGTGGCAAGCGCAGTCGCAAGCTCGGGTTTGGTCCGGAAGACGACCTCCTCGGGGATCTTGGCTTTGCGCCGCCGCGCCCCGTCAGAGCACCACTCCTCGGGCAGGTAGAGGGCCCAGCCCAGGGGCGCCGTGCCCCGCTCCCCGGCCGCGTGCAGGCTCACCGTGATCTGGCAGTTGCCGATCTTGCCCAGGGTGCCCGAGTACTGGCGTTTGACCCCGGGGGAGTGCGTTCCGTCCTTGGGGATGCCGGTGTCGTCGATGATCCAGGCCGTGACCCCGATCTTGGGACCCACCCGCTCGGCGCAGGCGCGCACGAGCCGGCCCGGATCCCAGGGCGAGTCGGCCAGGAACTGCTGCAGCGATTCATAACGGGCGGCGTCCTCCCCCAGACGGAAGAGGGTGGGCCAGAGACTCTTGCGGCCGCCGTGCTCGACCAATCCCCTCACGTAGAGGAGGGCGTTCTCCCGCCAACGCACGTGGGAGAAGCCCGCCACCATCTCCCCGACGAAGGCCGCCAGACGCTCCCGGGCCTCGGCCGCAGTCACTTCCGTAACCGGTGTCTCCTGCATGCTCCCCTCCTTCGCCCGCCGACTGCTTCTGCGCCGTTCTTTCGGCGTGGGAGGAGAGGGTCCTCTAATGAGCTAACAAAGTACTACTAGGGGGGGGTAAGGACGTAGAGCGGCAGTTTTCGCCGTATCACTCGGACGGTGTGGGTGTAGGAGAGCCGGTCGGGGTCGACGTCTTTCCTGAGCGCCGCCTCGTGCATGAGGCCCCGAACGGCGAAGTGGGCCATCATCAGGCCCCAGAACTCCTGCACGACAAGTCCGGGGGTCCTGCTGCGAAGCACGATCCCCGGTCCTCTCAGATGGGTCTTGAGCTCGTCGAGGGCGGTTTCGATCTCCCAGCGCTCCCGGTAGAGCGCGGCCAGCTCTTCGGCCGATGCCTTCTCGGGCTCGAGGATGGTCGTCAACAGCCGGTAGCGTTCTTCGGCGCCCTCGACGCCGTCGAGAGCATACTCGACCACCCGCACCGGGATGTCGGTCGCACCCTGCCTCCGCTCGGCTTTCTCCGGACGCAGGCGGCTCATGTACGATCCGTCCCCCAAGCGTTCCAGACACGGAAGAGAGAGGTCTTTCCGCACGCGGAAGAGGAGGTCTGCCCCGGCCTGCGTCGCCTTGCTCCACAGCGCGAAGCTGAAAAGGCCGCGATCCGCCAGGCACAGCATGCCCGCCCGCAGAGCCGGGACCACCTTGGCCGCCAGCGCCATCTCGGAGGTCTTGTAGGGTCCGACCTCGGTCGCGAACAGGACATGGGTTCCGTTCTCGACGAGAGAGACGAAGCGGATCTTCGGGTAGGCGCTGTGTCCCCGGCCCGCTCCGGGACGCCCGAAGGCGGCCTCGTTGCCCGCGGTGTCGGCGACGTCCAGAGTGCTGCCGTCGAGACTGACGAGACGCCACGCCCGATGGAAGGCGCCCCTTGTGGCGGGGGTGGCGATCGGAGCCACCACTTCGTCGTGGAGGCGTCTCACCGGCTCGACACCGAGCCTGGTGCGGGCCTGCGAGATCCCCGACCTGCCTGCCACCCTGATCCGCCCACCGGGACCCGCCAGCCAGCGGATGCCCTCGAGCAGACAGCGCAGGACCTCCCCGCTTGATACATTCAGATAAAGGGCGAGGGCGATCACGTAGTAGACCACCACGTGGGCGGGGAGGTCACGCTGCCTCTGGCTCTGCCTGCCGGTCTCGGCCAGCACCCTCCCGACCACACCGGGGGGAAACGTCTTGGCGATGACTCCGAGGCTGATGTGATCCGTGACCCTGGTTCCCACGGGCAGTTCGGCTGCGGACCGAGGCATGAGCAGTCCTTTCTCGCGGAAGGGGAGGATCCTCTTGCTGGAGGAAGGATATCACGCGGTCTGGCTTAAGTGAACGGTATTGGGTCTAGAGGCGGCCATCGAGATGGACGGGGTGGCGAGTAAGGTCTATCTGCTCTCACGCACGGGCTTGACGGGAGACCAGGTGCTCCAGGACAAGGTAGCGGGCTCCGCCGCCGTAGCGCTAACGGAGCACGAGCCAGTCGAGATACACGGCTACGAACAGGTAGAGGGCCTAACCGCAAGGGATATCGTGACCGGGGAGCTGAAGCGGCTCGACGTCGACGGTGTCTTCGTCGAGGTGGGGTTCCGACCGCACACCGACTTCGCCCTGGGGGTGCTCGAGATGAACGCTGCGGGCGAGATCATGGTCGACGCTCACGGCCGGACGAATGTGCCCGGAGTCTTCGCCGCTGGGGATGCCATCGAGATGCACGACAAGCAGATCGTCATGGCGGCGGGGCAGGGAGCGAGGGCCGCCCTTGCCGCCTTCGAGTACCTGATCAAGCGGACGTGAGGTCGCGGCCCGGGGGATGAGCTGACCGACCGGGCCGCGCCTCAGAGCTTCGCTGCTCGCGCTCCGACCGACCTACAGATCCTGGAGAAGACCGATGACCTTGGCTTCGTCGGTGGTTAGCAGGACGATGGTCATGGTGGGGGCATTCGTCGAGGTGGCGTGGATCTGGGCCACGTTCACGCTGGCGTCGGCCAGGCGGCGGGCGATCACGGCGAGTGTTCCCGGCCGGTTGTCCACCTCGGCCACGACCACCGGCGCCAGGCCCACCTCACCGCCCAGAGGCGCCAGGGCCTCGCCGGTGAGCCGGTTGTCGCTGGTGAGCAGGAGGAACTCGGCCATGTCGCCTTTGTCGTAGGAGCCAATGGCGAGGATGTTCACGCCCGCCGCGTACAGTGCCTCCGACACTTCGGCCAGCAAACCGACGTGGGTAGGCGCTTTGAACAGGATCTCATTGCGGAGTTCTGTTTTGGCCGTGATGACGCTCCCTATACGTAGTGTTGGTACTCCCATACCGAAAAGGCCCGAAGTTTACTCCGCGGGCCTTGTTTCCGCCTCCACACTGCTCGCTCCCCGCGGCGGGAGCTACGTCTGCGGGGGCTCCTCCGACGCCTGCAAGAGTGCGAACGTAGCGCCCGCGGGATCGGCCAGGACGGCGAAGCTCATTGTGTATCCGATCTCCGTCGGCTCCGCCTGGACGGTCGCGGCGAGCTCCTTGGCCTTAGCGACGCTGCCGGCGATGTCGGCGGTGCCGAAGTAGGGCATCCAGAACGCGGGTACCTCGGTCGGGACCATCTCCGGCATGGGCATGATGCCGCCTTCGCCCTGGCAGTCGATGCTCACCTGCCAATACGGCATGGGACCCGAGTCCATCCGCTGGATGTCCCAGCCCATCAGCTTGCCGTAGAAGTCCGCTGCCTTCTCCGGATCGCGGGTGCTCAGGTCGCTCCAGGAAAGGGTGCTGGGCTGGAAGTACTCCATCGTTTCGTCGGGCTGCCCGGGCTTCCAGAGGAAGATGTAGGCGCCCGTCGGATCCTGTATGGCGGCCATGCGACCGGACCCGGGCACGTCCATGGACGGCATGACCACGGCGGCGCCGAGCTCGGTCGCCTTGGCCGCGGTGGCATCGACGTCATCGGTGGCGAGGTAGGTGTTCCAGGCGCTGGGTTGGCCTCCCGCGACCATGTCGGGGGAGAGGTGCGACATGCCGCCTACGGTATGTCCATCGGCGTTGAACATGCGGTATACCATACCTTCGCCGAAGGGCGCGTCGCTGTGGCTCCATCCGAAAAGGCCTTCGTAGAATGCCGTCTTCCCCTCGAAATCCCGCGTCGATAGGTCTCTATCCAGTTGAACTCACCCGTCTTCGTCCGTTGCATCACACGCCTCCTGTGGACTCAAAGCGCACCGATCACGCACGCATATCTGTACCCGTCGTAGGGGGAAAGGTATCCGGTGGAGGACGGAAATTCCCGCTGGTCGTAAATCGAATGATGTGTGAAGGCTGAGGAAGGCCCGGGGCCCGGGTGCGCCCCGGGCCCCGGTGGTGCTCGGAGTCTGTATCAGCTATCGAGGATGCGTTCCGCTTCTTCCCTCTGGGCATCCATCACGTACGAGATGCCCGATACTTTGGCCGCCTCCTCCGTCAAGGCGACAAGGTCGGAGCGGTTCAAGGTGTCCAGACGGAAGCTGCGGGCGCCGGCCATGAACTGTGTCAGACCGGTGCGCAGCTTGTCGACGAAGGTGTAGATGGCCACGGCGCCCAAGGGCATGGTGTCGATCTTCTTCCCGTACTTCTCCTTGAGGGTCGAGTAGGTGACGAAGATCTCCTCCGGCGTCTGCCCGAACTTCTTGACCACCGACGGCAGTTCGTTCCACAGTCCGGTCCGGCCGCCTTTGCGCGCGACCCCCTCAATGTTGGTGCCCACGAAACCGGGGATCATCATGGCCCGGCCCATGCAGACCGCCTTGAAGTAGGGTGCCCCCATGGCCAGCACTTTGACTATGTGGTCCTCGGTAGAGAAGCCCCCACCCATGGCCAGGTCGGGAGTCCACTCGCCCCGGGTGGCCAGCCGCTTGGCGCACTCGTAGGCCATGGACTGCAGATAGAAGGTGGGGATACCCCACTCCTCCATCATCCGCCAGGGGCTCATGCCCGTTCCACCGCCCGACCCGTCAATAGTCACCAGGTCCACCCGGGCCTTGGACGACCACTTGATGGCCCGCGCCAGCTCAGGGTAGCCGTAGGCGCCCGTCTTCAGGGTCACCCGTTTGACGCCCGTGTTGCGACGCAGGTATTCGACCGTGCGCAGGAACGCGTCCTCTTCGATGAAGCCCAGGCGCGAATGGCGCTCGAACTCCTTGATTGCCCCGCTCCTGAATGCCAGGTGGACCGATGGCAACGAGGGGTTGGGGGTGATGATGTAGCCCCGCTTCTGGAGCTCGATGGCCCGCTCGAGGTCCCGAATCTTGATCTCCCCGCCGATGCACTTGGCCCCTTGGCCCCACTTGAGCTCGATGGTCTCGACCCCGAGCTTCTCCACCACATAGTCGGCCACGCCGAAGTTCGTATCCTCGACGTTCATTTGCACGATGACGTCGCCGAAGTCCTCCTGCCACTCCTTGTAGAGTCTGATCCGGCGCTCCATCTCCGGCGAACGGGTGATCCTACCGGCCTTGTTGAACTCCGCCTGCGGGTCGATACCACACACGTTCTCGCCTATGACCACCGAGATCCCCGAGATGGCCGCCCCGATGGCGAAGCTGTCCCAGTACTTGCGGGCTATGTCGGTAGAGCCCAAGGCCCCGGTAAAAACCGGCATGCGCATGCGCACCGGGTTCATGTGACCGTAGACCGCGGTCGTGTCAACCACCGGGAAGATGGCCTTGTCGGGGTTGGCCTCGTCGATGGCCTTGGCCCCTTGGGCGAACCCGAGGATATTGAGATGCGAGTAGTCGACCGGGTACTTCTTGTCGCCCCCCGCTGTCATCTCGCCGAAGGGCACCGGATAGATCACTTCGCGTCCCCGGAACGACGACTTGAAGACGTCGCAGTTGCCCTGGCAGTCGGCCATGCAGCGCGTGCAGACCCCCGAACCGCCGGCCACGTCCCGCGAGCGGTTCCTGGTCTCGAGCGCTTCGTTCGATCCCGTGTGTGACAGATTCATCGAGCCCCCTATCGTGCGTTTCCCCAGATCTGCGGTCCTCGTCCGTCGTGAAAGGCGGAGCGTCGACAGAAGATAGAGCACTCGACCACCGATTGCCAACAAGTTCTTCGATTTCCTGGTGGGAAAATCCCTCCCAGTCAAGCAGCCGGTTCCTTGAGCATGACCGTGTGTCTGAGTGCTTCGAGCTGTCGAACGAGCCGTCGCGTCTGGCGCTCGGGGTCGCGGCTTAGAAAGTATTCACACCGCCGGAGGTCACGGTAGAGTTCGCCGGTCGAGAGCATATGCCGGCAGGCGCAGATGATTGAGTGCTTGATGGCGCCGAGCGCCCGTCGACCCCTGCAGGAGGCGCGGCGCGTCTGGTGCCACCGGGACGGGCACCACGAGTTCACCCACGGCGCTTCGTGGGTGGGAGGGGGCCGGGAGGCGCTGCGCACGTTCGTTGGGTCGCGTCCGGAAGACTGAGCCCGGGACCCCGCTGCGTCGACGGCGCCCAGCCGTCTCGGGGAGATATTTGCTGTCCGGCGGGATTTATCTAACCAGTCGGGGGGTACGTATGTCGCGTTCTGCCGACGGCCCCGCCGCCCGGGGAGTGGCTTCATGGTAGAGCTGCACCATATCTTCGTGGTCCTGTACGCCGGCGCTGTCGTTTTGGCCTTGGCGGTGGCCTCGGTCGCTTGGCGGCACCGTACCGCTCGCGGTGCGCTGTCGCTCGCGGTAATGACGCTCGGCATCGCTGTCTGGTCTGGCGCCACCGCCGCGATGTGGTACGTGTCCACCCTGAGAGAGCAGGTCTTCTGGCTGATAGCGATGGGCCTCGGATTCTGGATGGTCCCGGTCGGATTCCTGACTCTGGCGTTCGACATCGCCAAGATGGAGCGATGGCGCACCTCCGGCCGCATCGCGCTCATGTCGATCGCGTCGTTTGCGCTCGCCAACATCCAGTGGCTGAACCCCGGCCGCCCCTTCGAAACAGCGTTCGTCGCGCACACGGTGGGCACATACACGCACTACGAGGGCGTGCCAGGTCCCCTCTACTGGCCGTTTGTCGTGTTCGCGTACACCATGATCGTCGTCGCCTTTGTCATCTTCTTTCGGGTGTATCTCCGCTCCTCCGGGGCCGAGCGGACCCAGGCGGCGATCCTGGTCGTCGGTGCGTTGGCGCCGTTCGCCGCCAGCGTTGTCACTGAATCCAGGTTCGTTCCGTTGGGCGGCCTCGACCTCACGCCGCTCGCCTTCCTGGCTACCGGCGTCCTCTGGCTGGTCGCTATTCTCCACGGCTCGCTGCTCGACATCCTCCCCGTGGCCCGCGACGCACTCGTCGAACAGATGTTGGACGGAGTCGTGGTCCTTGACGGAGAAAACCACGTCGTGGACGCGAATCCCGCGGCTCTGGCGATGCTGCGCAGGTCCCGGGCCGAGGTGCTCGGCAGGCCTGCCGAGGCGATCCTCGCGGGTGTGAAAGGCGCCACTGCCCTGCTCGGCGGCAGCGGCCCCCGACACGCAGTACTGCCGATCGATTCAGACGGCGACTCCCGCTACGTCGAACTCGGGTTCACGCCGCTCGTCGTCGGCCCCGGCGGACCGTCCGCACAACTGGTCACCCTTCACGATGTGACTGAAGAGCGGCGGGCCAACGAGCGGCTTGAGCTGGCCCGCACGGTATTCGACACGGCGAACGAGGGCATCGTCGTGGTCACGCTGCTTGACGCGGGCCAGCAGATCGTCGACGTCAACGACGCCTTCTGCCGCCTGACCGGACGTTCGAGGGAGGACATAGTCGGCAAGGACATCAGCAGTGTCTACTCCGACAGACATTCTGCCGAGTTCTAT
>Ga0351906_1209_pt1 | contig 12241 bp, 14 predicted proteins | sample BONcelHT113001E5_FD_206866 | JGI IMG/M metagenome (GOLD analysis project Ga0351906, IMG submission 206866) | Enriched cells from coal bed in the Powder River Basin, Montana, United States - BONCAT cells T11 rep1 HSBNCT.T11.300.1.E5 ... | reverse complement strand
TTTACCTCGGTGGGCAGCCCATGGCAATCCCAGCCCTGAGGGAACATGACATTATATCCTTTCATCCGTTTGTATCGGGCAATGAAATCGATATAACACCAGTTGAATGCATTTCCTATATGAAATTCGCCGGTGGGGTATGGAGGAGGTGTATCGATTACAAACTGTGGTTTATCTGATCCGTCCTGAAAGTAATGGTCTTCATCCTTCCAGGTCTGTTGCCATCGCGTCTCAACCTCGCGATATTCATAATTTTTAGGGAGTGGATCGGCCTTTGGCATTTCTTATGCGTTAGTGGGCTCTCGTAATGTATCTGACGGATATTCCCGCCTGTGGTAGTACCCTGGAGTCGCAGACAGTCCAGAAAAAAGAGAGGGAAATCAGAGTGCTCCGCCGGCTGTGCAGTGAAGAGTCCCTCCATCAGAGGAAGAGTATAATGGTCCCTGGAAACTCCGCGCCTGATTCATTGCGTTCTGTGCATCACCATCGCGGCCGAGTTTTCTCAAGGCTCCTCCATATTTCAGGTAAATGTCTGCTCCTGACATACCGAGTCCGATTGCTTTTTCATATGCACTCACCGCATCCTCATGGTTCCCCATAGCGGTCAGCACTTCTCCATATCCTTTCCATGTTGACGCCTGATCTGCATCAAGGCTGACAGATGTTTCATATGCTGCTGCCGCTTCATCAAGTTGCTCAAGGAGTCCCAGCACTTCGCCACGGCCGGCCCAGGCACTAGCACTTTTATCATTTATTTTAAGTGACTGGTTGAATGCCTCAAGAGCGTCATCATACTTCTTTGTACCGATGAGAAGATGGGCATACGCATTGAGGACATCAGCATCAGGTTTTAATGATATTGACTGATTAAATGCCTTCTTTGCTTCATCCCACCGGGAGAGTTTGAGAAGGATGGTTCCGTACTCTGCAAAAATCATGGGATCCGGGTCTGACATCTTCAATACCTTCTGATAAGATTTTTCAGCATACTGATACTGTCCAAGGGCATACAGCCCGGTTCCCTGCTTGATCTGATTGGTCAGGCTGAGTGTTTCAGATGTAATATCCACCTGCGTATGATAGGGATAGTGTGGATCTGCAGTATCTGCATCAAACATATCCGCGTTTGAAGCGACAACCTTGTCAAAGGTGTACGTAATCGTAGCTCCGGGAAGGGTGCAGACGCAGAGCGGATAGAAAAATCCCATCCGGTTATATGCATATGAGGGATTCATTTCTGATGAGGAATTTCCATCCCCAAAATCCCATGTTACGGTATCGCAGGCTTCTCCTCCGGGAATAGAGAACTGAACCTTGAGTGGCATTTTTCCCTGATTTGGGGAATAATAGGGATCAGCAGAGGTGACGGTGAAGAGACACAGGCTGAAAACACAGATAAGGGCGATAGATGTGACTCTGTGTCTGCATTGGGTCATAAATGGTATTATCATAGTCGTATCAGGGGGTACAATTTAGTTATGGTCAGTTAAAGGGTTTCTTTCCGGCAGATCCTGATACCTTATCTGATGCATAATCCATTATATATACATGAAATATTTCGGGAGATGGCTTGCGTTCATTGCAGCAGTCATTCTTACCCTCCTTGTTCCGATAATGCCCCCCGGGATGGCAGGTCTTGCTCTTATCATTGGATCCGTGTTGATCCTGATAAGAACCGGCCATACCGCTCTTCCTATTGCGTTATGCACATTCGGGATCCTCAATCTCATTGGCATCCTTCCGGCTTTTGTTCTCTGTGCTGCAATTCTCATCGTTGCAACCCGCGAACTCATATTTTCCTATTCCGGTGGTCGTCCTGCTGAATATGCACTTTCGATGATTGCAGGACTTCTGGTTGCTGCACTGACAATGGAATATACCGGGGGAGGAACCTGGCTTGCGATTGTAGTCGGGGTTACGGTTGCAATACTTCTCCATTCAATTCTTCGAAACAATCCCTATGCGTTAACCGGAGAACTGGTCGGGGTTGCGATGGCGATGCTCCTTATCGTTGACCTTGAATATCAGGCAGACCTGCCTCTGGTTGCAACTGCGGTGTTCATCTCGTTCGGGTTTGCATATTTTGCCTACCGGCTGAAGACTGCAGATATCCCCGGACTCTTTTCTGCTGCACTTGTCGGGATTCTCCTCATTGTGTTTGCCGGAATATCCTGGTTCTTAGTCATGCTCTCATTTTTTATCATCGGTGCTGCAGCAACCCGCTATCAGATGGATTATAAAAAAAGTCTGCATGTGGAGCAGGAGAGCGGAGGGGTCAGAGGATATGTCAATGTTTTTGCAAACGGGCTTGTTTCTGTCGTTGCAGCGGTTTTATTCGGGGTCACCCAGCATCCTGGATTTATTGCGATATATCTTGGAAGTGTTGCAACCGCTGCCGCTGATACTGTTGCCGGGGAAGTCGGTGTCTGTTCAGGAAAGCCATATCTGATAACGACATTAAAACCAGTTCCACAAGGAACAAACGGTGGTGTTTCTTATACTGGTGAGATTGCAGGACTTTTTGCAGCAGTGTTTGTTTCTGCCTGTGCGGTTCTCCTGGGAATAGCTGACCTCCCGATATTTCTTGCAAGTGTTCTTGGAGGACTTATCGGGGCAAATCTTGACAGTCTGATCGGAGAAGTACTTGAAAATAAGAAGATAATTGGGAATGCAGGGACAAATTTCCTGGCAACCCTTGGGGGAGGGGCTATTGCCGCCTTTTTATGGGTGGGTCTGCGCCCTTTTTTTTAACTGTCACTTAAATCTGTTTTTTCTTTAGTTACAATCAATATTTGTACCATCGCCCTTTTTCATCATATTCTCCAACCTGAGGCGGGGGTACCTCTTCATAATTCTGATCTGATGATGATGACCGGTAGCACTGATGTTTATAGATTATCAGAATGGTGACCAGTATCATCGTGTAAAGACCGATCATTCCTGCAGTAATTGCTACTCCGTCCGGCCCGAGTGTCTGTTGCCAGTCTGCGAGGGTAAATCCTGCGAAAATTTTCTGCTGTTCAGTCATTCCGAGGTCAAGGTACTGGGTGAACCGGTCTGACAGAACCATCCCCCACATCATAGCGACCATAAAGCTCAGTGCCACTGCTCCGGCTCCGCTAACCAGGATGCAGGTGATGATTGTCATAAAAGAGTGGGAGACAATAATCGTACTGCGTTTTAGGGATGCGAACACTTTCAGACCTTCAGCAACTGCAACATTATCAAAATAAAAGGCAAAGATGATGATGGGCATTGCGATTCCGATGAATAGCCCCCCTATCATCGAGGGATCGCTCCCTAACCCAGCAATAGCAAACGGGATACTGAAGAGAATTAAAAGCAGGACGATAATTGCGAAAATAACTATTACGCCAAGCAGGATTGGGAAAAATCCTCTGATTGCAGACCGGTAAAATTCTTCGGGAGAATAGTTCTCACTGCCCATACACCCAATAGCGCCAGCGAGAAACAACGGGAATAGAACTAAGGTGAGAAAGAGTATTTTTCCTGCTATGAATTCTCCACCTGAAAAGGCGAGATAAAGAAAAACGCTCATTATTATTCCTGTATAGAGTCCTGGTATCCACAGCACCGGTTTTTTTAAAAGGCTGAATGTGTCAGTTAATGGTTTGAATATCATAATCACCGTTCCCTTGGCATTGCAACGATCTCCCGGACCTGTAGTTCAAACAGCCGGTTGGTATGAGATGGTCGGATAACGCAGACGGTATCAGCGCCATTTGCCGTTCCTCCAACAGCAACGACTTCTTCTAAAACCGGCACTGCCCCCTGATCGGCTGCAATAAGTACGCATTCAATCGCGAACTTAAGGCCGACTGCAATAAGTACGCATTCAATCGCGAACTTAAGGCCGACTGCAATAATTCGTCTCAAAGACTCAGATACCGCTTCACTACGTGAACCCCCACCCACTTTTGGTGATGATGAGAACGCGCGTTCAAGTCCTGAGAGAACATGGGTTCCGGTAACGATTTTCACTCCTTCGGCTCTGAGAGCATCAGCTACTGAAGCATCAAACTCCCACACTCCGGGCGATGAAAACCCGACTGCATGGGTGACAATTATAAGTGATATTCCTGTCCTTTTTACTCTTTCTGCTGCTATAGTGGCGGTTTTCCCACTAGTACTTGCAACAACCAGATACCGGATACCAAGGTCAATTGCCCGCTCTACAGCAATATTGAGAGCATCACTGGTGTTCTCTTCACCGGGATTATCAAAGTACCAGATCTTTTTTACCGTGTATCCCATACATTACGGTTAGACCGCAAAGGTTTAAGGTACGAGCTATGATAACCCTTGCACTTGCAGGAAAACCAAACTGCGGAAAATCCACCCTGTATCGGGCAGCCACCATGGCGCCGGCTGAGATTGCTAACTATCCGTTCACTACTATAGATGCCAACCGTGGCGTTGCGTATGTCCGGGTCCCGTGCCCCTGCACCGGCCTTGACCATCGGTGTGGCGTTTGTGTTGATGGAATCCGGTATGTGCCGGTTCATCTGATCGATGTTGCCGGGCTGGTTCCGGAAGCATATACCGGTAAAGGTCTTGGAAATCAGTTCCTTGATCATCTGAGACAGGCAGACGCGATTATTCATGTTATTGACGCGAGTGGCTCAACGGATATTGAAGGAGTCCCTGATGAGATAGGGTCACATGATCCCTTTGAAGAGATTCCAATGCTCCAGAATGAGATGACCATGTGGCTCTTTGGTATCATTGAGAAGCACTGGCCAAAGATGCAGCGGCAGGCTCAGGCGAAAAGTTACAACATGCATGCCGGTATTGCTGAGCTTCTTGCAGGTCTTTCTATCCGCGAAGAACATGTTGCAGATGCGGAGCGCGAATCGGGAATAGTCTTCAGATCAGCGCAGTCTGATGACCTGAAAAAATTTGCCGAAATCCTTCTGAAATATTCAAAACCGATGATACGGGCAGGGAATAAAGCTGATCAGGCGCCTGAGGCATTCATTACCCGCATGAATGAGGCAGGCATCTGTCTTATCTCTGGTGCTGCTGAACTTGCACTCCGTTCAGCCACGGAGCATCAGATTATCTCCTATCATCCGGGTGACACTATTTTTACCATTCCTGAAGAAGGTAAATTGAATGCTGCCCAGAAACAGGGCCTTGAAAAAATCAGGACGTTCATGGATGCGTTCAAAGGAACCGGTGTCCAACAGGTTATTAATAAAGCAGTGTTTGAACTGCTTGATCATATTGTCGTCTATCCGGTAGAAGACGAAACGCACCTTACTGATGCGAAGGGACGTGTCCTGCCTGATGCATTCCTCATGAAGAAGGGATCGACACCGCACGATCTGGCGTTCCAGGTGCATACTGATATTGGAAAAGGATTTTTATATGCAATAGATGCCAGAACGAAAATGAGGATTAAAGAGTCTACTCTCCTCAAAGACGGTGACATCATCAAGATTGTCAGTACTGCGAAGTAACATTCGCCACTTTTTTATACTAATCGAGCGATAAATCCATTATAATGGGTGGTGAGATTTTTCAGGCCCAGGTCCTCAAAAACTTCTTTGATACTATTACCGGGACCGATAGGAATCTCACCCGGATTTATATGTGTGTGGTAAGTCTTGCCCGTCTCAGAGGGGAAGACCCTGGCACAATCGGACATCTGGTTGAGCAGCTGAAACATAGTAAGGTCAAAAAAGAGCTCTCTGTTGATATTCTTGACTATATGTGTGCTGCTGCAACCGAAATTGACATCTCATCTGTCAGAACTGCATTCGGGGTTAAGGATCTCAACGAAGTGATGCATGACTTTGATGGAATCAGTTTAGACAGCCTCTGATCTTTTTTTCCGGAGTTCATATATCAGGGAAGCATACAGAGATACTACTATGAAGGTCTGTATCATGTGCGGGGGAGAGGGGACCCGGCTGCGCCCTCTCACCTTCGAACGCCCTAAACCATGCATACCAATAGTGAACAAGCCGTCGATTGAGCACCTGGTATCACACCTTTCAAATCTTGGGTTTCATGATGTTGTTATCACCGTCGGGTACAAAGGCAATGCTATTGAACAGTCTTTAGGGGATGGTGCGCTCCTTGGGGTCAATATTGTCTACGTATACGAAGAGACCAAGTTAGGCACTGCAGGGAGTGTTCAAAACGCCAGAAAATATCTTGGAGATAAACCGTTTCTGGTTGTCGGTGGTGATCATCTTACTGACCTGAACCTGCTTGAATTTTACCGTGAACACTTAAAGGCTGCCCCGGTAGTAACCATCGGCCTGATAAGCATCGATGAGCCATCAGAATATGGTATTGCTGAAATTGATGTTGAAAACCGGATTCGCAGGTTCAGGGAAAAACCAGGTCCGGGAGAAATATTCTCAAACCTTGCTTCTACCGGGATGTATGTCTGTTCTCCGGACATTTTTGAGTATATTCCTGAAGGGAAAAAGTTTGATTTTGCCAAAGATCTCTTCCCTCTTCTCATGGAGAGAAATCTTCCTCTAAACGGATGGCTGGCAAGAGGGAACTGGTCAGATGTGGGAAGCCCTGAGTCGCTCAGACAGGCAGAGAAATGGCTGCTCCAGGACATGAAATACGCAAATATTACCGGCGATCTGGATGTAAAAAATGCCAATATCCAGGGACCGGTTGACTTTGGAAGTTCTATTTATCTGGGCAATAATAGCAGGATAGTCGGGCCCGTAGCAATTGGGAGCGGAACTTCAATTGGGGATAATGTGTTGATCGGGCCATACACATCAATTGGGAAAAATTGTGTTATCAGAAATAATGTGCGTCTGCTCTCATCCTCTATCTATAACCGGGTGGTGATAGGGCAGGGTTCATCGGTATCAGGCACAATTATTGATAACGATACGATGATCGGGGACGGATGCAGTATAGAGCATGGTTCTGTTATCGGCCCCCGGTGTGTAATCCGCAGCAGGGTAACGATCCATTCAAATACCCGTCTGTGGCCTGACATTGTTGTTGCAGACGGGACGGTTGTCACCGAACATGTGCTCAATGATGCATACGATACCCGATGTGAGGGATCCTAAAGAAACCCTTCAATCCCCGTCTTTATCCGGTGACAGGGGTGGCTTTCGGTCAACAACCACCATACCGCCAAACCGGTGTGTTCCTGCAACGAGCGGGTGGCGGGCATAATCCATAATTTGAATATCGTCAATAGTGCGCAGATTCATTGCACGAGCGGTTCGCTCAAGCCCGAGTTCGAAAGTTTCCAAAATCTCTATGAGATACGCATCAAGGATTTTAATCCCTAACCGGTTTGCAGCGACAGCCCGGTGATGGCCGTCAACAAGGATGTTCTGGTCAGGCTTTTTAATGACAATAACCGGTTCTGCAAGTCCTTTTTTGATCTCATAGATTCTGCCCTCCAGTTCATCCATGTATATACGTGACTGGGTTGGCAGGAGCGTTTTTACCATGACCGGGCCCTTTGAAAGGTGGGGTTTGATGTTATGGAGTCGTTCAATGGTGTCCATTAATTTGTACACCTTATCAGGGGACACATGTTCAATCTGGGATCTGACAACGTCAGTATTTGAGATAATTCCAAGGAGTTCGTTCTTCTCATTAACAACAGGGAGCTTCTGGATTCCGGATCTGATGATCACCCGTGCCACGTCACCGATTGCCATATCCGGCTCTGCTACAATCAGGTGGTGACTCATTATTTCCTGGACCGGAGTGTCAGGATGGACAAACAGCAGATCCCGTGCAGCAATATAGCCGACCACTACATTCCCATCAACAATGGGAAATCCATCATGTGAGGTACTCTTGATCGCAGTAATTACATCCCGCGCGGTCTGAGTGGTATTGATGGAATCAACATCGGTGGTCATATAATCTCTGACCCGCTTCTTATCCATTATACTGGATATTCAGTCTTTTCAGACTTGAACACTTCGGTCTTTGTTGCTTGTAAAGAGGATTGCAGACCTCAAACTTTCCCTTCTTACAGGCAGGAAGTCGGGATGCCGGTTCCCTATGGTCATCAGTATTATGTTTATCTCGTTTGAATGATGATTATGTAGGAATGAAAGGATTCCGGCATAAGTCCGTGGAAAAGAAAGAGTCAGTTAACTGGACCAAGTACATTGTGGTAACGGTCTGTGTGCTGATGGCAGTTTTTATGGTGCTATCCATGCTCGGGATGTCGTGGCTCAATATTTTCAGTCAGGCACAACCCGGAAACAGCGCAGTGATGGATTTCACGATTCGTGACGCTCAGGATCGCCCTGTTGTAACTACTCAGACCACCGTCTTTGTTAGGGCTCAGGAAGCAGGAAATCTTGTTCTGATGAGTGACAAGCTGCCAGTCAGGGTCAATATATCAGAAACCAGAGATCTGATCCCGATCCAGGTAATGAGTGCATCCAGTCAGGGTCTGATTGATTTCGGTCTTTTCACCCCCGAAATAGATGCGATATCCTATGGTGCACTTGGTATGAAAATTGGGGAGACAAAGACTATCCAGGTTCCAATCGCAGCGCAGCTCACCAGAACTATGTCTAAAGAGCAATTTGCAAATATTACGGATGGTTCATTCTCACAATCACAGGTGGGAGATCAGGTGCCGATTGCATTTAGTGAGACACCACAGATAGCAGTTGACAACGCAACTCCGTCCACCTATCTGCGAACTTCGATGATAACAGACATTTCAGGTGAGAATGTGACTATCAATTACGGATACCCGGCAATCGAAATCACCCTCACTGAACTTACGACTGCCTGACTGGGTCAGATGCGATACGAATAGACCCGTTTGATGGTGCTTGCAACCTCAAATTTCCCTTTTCTTTTGGTAACCGATCCATTTCTCATTCTGATGTGGCCGATACGTGCTTTTACTCCTTTAATTACGTACACATCGCCGACAACAAATTTTTCGTCACCTTCACACCGCACATAGAGCGGAAGTGTATGCCATCCGTCATGGACAGAGAACCGTACAACAACCTGATCAATGACGCGTGTCCACAGTGTTGTAATCTTCGCACCAACTGCTTTTTCAACGCGCTTGTCTTTTGACTCTATGGACATCACCTCTACACCGGCTCCTTCCCCGTCATCACACTCAGCGATGATGTAGTCACCTACGTTGACCTCTTCATCCTCGGCGATTTCACAGCGACAGACTATTGATTCGCCTTCTCTGCTCACAATAGCCCGGATTTGAAGCATCACCGGCTCTTTTTGAACCGGAATCCGGGACACTAGCCCGCATTGTGTGCATTTGATAACCTGGCTCTGCGTCCGGCTTAAGACTTCATGCTCAGTCTCATCGTCACAGGTAGCGCAAAACATGTCAATAAGTTCCATTCATTATCAATGGAAGAGATCACTGTATTAAATGTCCAGTGTCACCGAACAGTTCTCAGCCTATGGTCACCCGGATGTAACTGCAACTCACCGGACCACCTTTGAGATAACTACTGAAGATCATCTGACCCCGGCAGGTACATGCATTATCGCAATCTGCTCTGAGAAAGGGGCTGCCTCTCTCTCCCCACAGTTTTGCGACCTGCTTCGGGTGCCAGGCTCACGCTTGCTTACCAGCCTTATCTGTCAGGATGTGACCGTAACCATCAGATCAGAAGGGAATCCCGGTTTGACTCTGATTCACCCAACAGATCTGGTGTGGCGGCGTTCATCGTTTATATGTGGGCGGACCATCGGTCTTTACAGTGATCATACGGCTGCAACCCTGCCTTGTGAAATGATTGCACATTTACAGCAGGAAGCACGTCTTGATGTGGTTCTCACCGTCGTTTCAGATGATTCTCCCGGTATACCTACCACCAGGGATTTATTTAGTTCCATCAATCTTATGTAAGACTTATAAAAAGAGAGAAAAGCCGGCGCTGTGTATTAATATTCTAAAGAACATATCTATTCAGACTATTGGAGGGAAATTAACATGGATAAGATGGGACTTGGAATGCTTATCGCCGGAATCGTTATGATTCTTGTTGGAGCATATGGCATCTATTACTTCCTGCCTGAAGTGATCACCTTTGTTATGGGTGGTATCGGGATCGTTGTTCTTCTGATCGGGATTATGCTCGCCGGAATCGGTGTGATCCTGGTTAAAGACTAAAAAAGGAAATATTTTTAAAACTTTTTTCAGACTGTGGCTTTTCAGTATTCAATGCGCTTTAATACGATGATCTCCACCGGAACATCGCGACGGTCATCGGTATGAAAGAAGAACATTCTGGGTATTGAAAAATCTGCAGCAATAACGCTGGTGATCTCCGCACGTCCTGCGGTGTAATGCGTAATAAATTCTTTTGAACCTGCATTAAAAATTCCGTATATCACGTCAGCCTTTGCTAATGCAGCGTCAATAAACGGTCGGTCTGCATGAGCGATCTGTGCTCCGAATGGCGGGTTCATAATGATTGTATCAGCTGGCGGAATCAGTGCTCTTTCTGTTTCAGATGAGACATCCGCGGTAATAGTGTGCACATCAACGCCAAGTGCAAGCGAGTTTTTCTCCGCTATTCTGATTGCTGTTTCATCAATTTCAACACCGATGACCTCCGCTGCGCCAAGGAGGGCTGCACCGATTCCAAGGATACCGGTTCCGGATCCCAGTTCAAGAACGCGAAGGTCAGCGATATCTCCGGCAAGATAAGCGGTATAAAGTAGCCGTGCTGCAAGGGGAGCCGGAGTCTGGTATTGTTCCCGTTCAGGAGTCGGGTTTTCAAATCCGGCTACCTTTTCAAGCAGGATCTCCAGTTTTCGCAGTTTCATATGATCTCATCCACCTCATATGCTTCAAAGTCCTTCACACCGCACACAATCTCAAACTCCTGTGGTGTCAGCATTGGTGCCGGCCACCGTACCTGATCATCATATGCAAGCCGTGGGCATGCCGTGTTCACGTAACATGGAAACCCTAAGTTTAGGAGTTGATCTGGTGACACTTCTCTCATCTGCACTATCACGGCACGGTCAGAGAGCATTGCCAGCCGGCCTGCAAGTTCTCTGCGACATTGTCCTGATTTTGGTGAGAGAATGATTCCTATCTGTGCAGCAGTGCGTGCCCGCTGGATGAGAGCAAATCTTCGCCTGAGAAGTCGCTCTCCATCAACCAGAACCGATGCCCCGGTATAGGGATCACATGCGATCACACGCGCTTTTGTTGCCAGTTGCACACCTAGAGGATGAAACTGGCCGGTTCCAAGAAACAGGATCTCACGAGCACCGGTTTTTCGTGCTGCCTCAAATGAGCACCCAAGTACCTGCCCGTCATATGGGGTTCTGCCAGATCCTTTGGAAACAAGAACAGATATTCCCGCATTTTCAAGAACTCTTACAACACCGGGAATCAGATGGACATGTTGAACGGTTGTAACCAGTCCGATTGTTTTTGTGGTAAAAAGGGGAAGAGCAGTTAATGCGGCTTTTGGATCAAAGTCCATCTCAAAGAGGTGGTAGAGTACGTGGTCTGTGGCGTCAACTGGCGCATGACCGAGATGAACCAGCAGATCCACATTCTTGAGCAGTTCAGTGTCAAGGTCGCAGGCCCCATAACAGGGATCACCACTGATGAAAACGGTAATCCCGGCATCTCTGAGATCTGCAGCAATACCTGGTAGTTGTCTCTTGAGACCTTCCGGAGCCTGAAGAGCAACTCTGGTGGCACCTTTTGACGAGATCTCCCTGATGAGATCAGAGCTGACAGTCAACGATCCTCACCGCATCGGTGACCTCGATTGCGACGAGATAGGTGTATGGCATATCGACCTGCGGTTTTCCCTTTTTTATGGCAAAGCATATTCCTGCAATTTCTACTCCCATATCTGAAAGTGTTTGCACAATACCGTTGATGGTTCCCCCGGTGCTGATAACATCATCAACAATGACCACCCGGTCACCACGAGAGAGCCCGTTCACATACATCTGCCCTTTTGAGTATCCGGTCTTCTGTGCCACTTCCTGTTCGCCGGCAAGACCATAGGACCTTTTTCTGATGATATTGAGTGGGATGTCAGTCATCAGAGAAATTGCTGTTCCGATTGGAATACCCATCGCTTCAGCTGCAACAATGTATCTGACATCCTTAAGATCAAGGAGTCTGATCATCCCGATTGCAACCTCTCTCAGGAGATGAGCGTCAATATATGATATACCGTCTGTTATCGGATGAACAAAATAATTATATTCACCTTTCTTTACAATC
>Ga0351906_1206_pt1 | contig 12499 bp, 8 predicted proteins | sample BONcelHT113001E5_FD_206866 | JGI IMG/M metagenome (GOLD analysis project Ga0351906, IMG submission 206866) | Enriched cells from coal bed in the Powder River Basin, Montana, United States - BONCAT cells T11 rep1 HSBNCT.T11.300.1.E5 ... | reverse complement strand
TGGGCTGTATCATCGGTCTGTACCTTGATGCCGTTCCCATCAAGCTCTATTTTGGAAAGAGGATGAAAATTCTTCGGATTCAGTTTTTTTGCAAGAACGCCAAGAGCGATTCCTTCTGCGACTGTGGCTGCCATGGCAGGGAACATGCTTGCGTACATGCTTTTTAAAGCTCCTGAGCCCTCCTCTTCATGGGGAAAAGCATATGCTCCTGCTTCCCCGGAAAGGGCGGCGGCAAGGGCAAAAAAGGCTGCGACGCCAAGCGTCAGACCCTTTCTTGAGCCATCGACAATGAGCTTTTCAGCCTGGCTCAACCCTGCTGCAATAGTTACACTGTTTGTCCCAAGCAGATCATCTTCTTCCTTTATGCGTTCTGTTGTCTTGCCGAATTCCAGATGAGGCCCGAACTTTACCTCTGAGGTGGCTCCGGCATCAACATCAAACTGCACGCCCACAGTAAAATCCGAGCTTGTACCGAGCAATGCCTCCATTCTTGAACCAACGGTAATCCAGTTTTCAGACCCCAGGACAATGGAATCCTCCTGACCGCATACCACTTCGTGCTTGCTGCCCTTTGATTTTAACTCAAAACTCGGGGAATCCTCATTGCCGACCCAGAGCCAACTGCCTTCTTCTTTTCCTTCTTCTTTGCCTAATGAACAAAACATACCGAAGGATTTTTTTCCCTCCTCGTCATTCATAATAATCTGGTGACCGCCGGCTGATTTAATGATGCTCTTCGTATGATTATCAGATCCCTCTTTTGATGTCACCACATTCGGGTTTCCAGAATTGAAAAGCGCTCCCGTTATGACAGGCTGGTCCGGATCTCCATCCCTGAATGACAACACAACCTCGGTGCCCTTATGCAAGGGAAAGTTCATGCCGTATGTCTTACCATCTGCACTTGCATAAGGGGAAGCCATTCTGATCCACACAGAGTCATTGCCGTCGCCTGTTGATGCAGCCAGGAAAGGGAGTTTTACTTTGTAGCGTCCCATTTTGTCAATCTGGGCATATTTGCTGTCTTCTTTTTTCTTCTCGTCTTTTTCATTATTGGCTGTGACTTTCTCACCACCTACGAAAGCGTTCATTGTACCGTATATTTTCGGTCTGGGGGTTATTCTTTCCGGCCTGAACTGAACTGAAAGAGGTATCATAACAAAGGTATTTACATAAAAAGGCTCGTTAGTTTCTGCTTCTGCCGTACCTTGCAATCTTTGCTCTCCCTTATGGATTACCTCCAGGATAAAAAATTTACTGGTTTCTGTCGATACACCATTCAGGGTTATTTCCATGCCGGGCATAAGAGGTATGGCAGTGCTTTTTCCTTTATAAATATTACCGCGGCAATATATTTCTTCAGCCCTTATCTTTGCCAGGAATTCTCCATCCTCACCTTTATCTTTGTCAGGATTTACAAAATTCTCTCCATATATCTTCACATCGCCAACGCCTTCATTGGACACAGGTGCAGAATATGATATTATCCCTTTATCACCAAGGTTCGTCTTTTCATACCCATAATTCATGATAATAACTTGCTTGGGGAGCAGCTTTTGCTCTTGAGTGAGATCATAAACATCATTAGGGTTCTGGGCGGCGCCATCTTTATTGGTGTTATCAAGGATAAGGGGGTTATCCTGAAATTTCTTTTTTTCCGGCTTTGATGCATCGGGCACATTTTTGCCCCTTTTGAGAGTTGTATTCCTGAAATTAGCGAAAATTATCTCCTCCTTGGAAAGAGGTATAAATTTCCCGGATATATTGTCTGTCTCAGGAATAAGATTTTCATCTCTTTTGACCTGGTTAAAGAAATAATATATCCCTTCCCTTTCCATAAGACGGGAGAGAAAATCGAGATTTGTCTCTTCATACTGACACACATAAGCAAAGCGGTTGTAAGGGTCATTTGACGGCACAAATTTCTTTTTATTACTAATTTCATAAATTATTTTATCCAGCCCATTACCTATGGTAGGTTCACTGCTCAAAACGGTTGTTTGTATATCTTGAAAACCTTTATTTATAAAAACATCGGATTTCTTATGCATTCCCAGCCGGGTAAACCGAGGCAACATAACTGCCCGGTATTTGTAGTAGCTTAAGACTTTATCCCCAACTTTATCTTTTATCGGACCTGTTTTAGAAAAATCTGTTATTATGCCATTGTATGAAGATTCGGCATCACTCATTTTTATTGTCAAAGTAGCGTCTTTATTAATCGTATTTTCAGTTACCGGATGTTCAGACCGAAGTTCTATGACAAATTTATACGGTTTTGAAACAGCTTCATATCCCTCGAAAGATATAACCTCAAATGCCCATTTTTTCTTATCAGGATCAGTGGTTGCTTCCTGTATGGTTTCTACGTTATTAGCAAGATCAGGCATCTTAAATGTGATTTGGGTAGCCACAGAATACCTCCTTATCCAAACAGCTATTTCAACAGGCTGAATCTTCTTAATAGTTCATTTTTTTATAAAATCATTGATATATCTTAAACCTGAAACGGCTCTTGATATTATTTTATCTCTTTAACAATGCGCTGTTTTATTCTTGGCATAGGTTCTCCTGTATCAATGACAACCCAGCTTTCCTTGAACTTTTTCTTCACAGACGACTTATCAAAAAGCTTTTCTGTCGTTGTAAGGGAAATATCTATGGTGTATTCGCCCTTCCCCTTAAAGAAAACGTTTATTGACCCCAGTTCGCTCGTTCGCCATTCCAGCGTTCTCAACTGATTTTTATAATTATTCTCAAAAGCTTCCGCTGAAGTCATTTTCTTATCCGGAAGTTCCATGTAAAAGTCTTGTACGGACAGGAACCCATGCAGGGAATCAGCGGGTGCCTTCTCATCCAGGAGACCAAACCATCTGTACGCCAGGCTTTTTACATCATTTTCATTAAACCTTGGTATTTCCGCAGGCGCAGGCCTTAGATCCTCTCTCGGCGGGGTATAAACGTTCATAACGGTCGCCTTTGATGATGATGCAATTATACTGTGGGGTACATTTGAAGGTATGATGTAAACGCCGCCCTGATTGACCTGTTTTGTTTCTTTATTAATTGTTACAATAAAGTTCCCTTCAAGCACATATCCCAAAGTATCTTCTATCCTGTGTGTAAGAGATATGTCTTTGGACGCTTCTGATTTGCTGACCTCAAGAACCTCCATTGTCAAACGATCATTAAAATATACTTTTCGCCTTGTCCTGTCATTTACTATGCTCCAGGTTGTGTCATCAGCAGACAATATTGCAGGGTTTACTTGTGTAATAGGCCAGCGGGGGCTGTAATCCCTTTTAAGTATTTCTTTTTTTCCGCTGCAGCCTGATGATATTAATGTAATCATTATGAACAGGGCTAATGCGGTAAATCTTGCAGTTATCATGATAAGACTTGCCTCGCTCTTCTAAACCGCATTTTCCGGCGCTGCTGCCTCATTGTCGAAAAGAAAGGTAAAAGAACCATCTTCTGCCGTATCAAAATGCACAGATGAAGGCATCCCGCCCTCGCTCATATGAGTAAGGATCGTCTGTGATAATCTGGGGAGTACATTGCCGTTCAGTATATAATCAATGTTTCGCGCTCCTGTCTCTACCTCGGTGCAGCGGGCCGTTATGGTGTCCGCTACAGCAGGCGCCCATGTCATAACCATTCTGTTGTTTTCAAGCAATGTCTTCTGTATCCTTTTAAGCTTCAGTTCAACTATGAGCTTCATCGCTTCGGTGTTCAGGCTGCAAAAGGGCAGAACAGTCATACGGGCAAGAAGAGCGGGCTTGAAATGAGATGACAGAATAGGTCTTATTCCTCCCATCACTGAATCATAGGGCGGGAGTTCTGCCCCTGATGTCATTTCCTGTATAACGTCGGATGCAAGGTTGCTTGTAAGTATGATGATGGTGTTGCGGAAATTGATTTCTTTGCCTTCACCGTCATTCGCAATACCTTTGTCAAATATCTGGTAAAAAAGGTTCATTACATCTATATGGGCTTTTTCAGATTCATCAAGAAGGACAACAGAATAGGGCCGCTGTCTCACCGCTTCTGTAAGCATTCCTCCTTCGCCATACCCTACATAACCCGGCGGAGAACCGATGAGACGGCTTACCGTATGGCTTTCCTGAAATTCACTCATATTTATGGTAACTATGTTTTTTTCACTGCCGAAGAGCAGGTCTGCCAGAGCAAGGCCGCATTCTGTTTTTCCGGTCCCGCTGGGGCCAACAAAAAGGAACACGCCTATAGGCTGAGTCGGATTCTTAAGTCCTGATTTGGCTGACCTGATTACCTCGGCAAGCCCCGTCATGGCCGTATCCTGTCCTTTAATCCTCTCCTTCAGACGTTCCTCAAGATGAATTACGGTTTCAGCCTCGTCTTTAAGCATCTTGCCCAGAGGTATACCTGTCCAGTCGGAAACAACCTGCGCAACTGACTCCGGGTCAACCTCAATACGGATAAGGGGGTTATTGTCCTGAATTAAAGTAAGTTCCTTTTCTGCTGCATCAAGATCGCCTTTCAGGGCATCTTTTTTGGCCGGATCATCCTGGGCAACAGTCTGCAGCTCATCTCTTATTTCAAGGAGCTTCCGGACGGCTTCTTTCTCTTTTATCCAGCGTTCACGAATAACATCCGCTTCTCCTGAAACACTATTTTTTTCCTTCAGGATTGTCTGGTACTTTTCCTCATCAATCTCCGTGCCATTCAGCCTGTCTCTGTCTAAAGCAGTTATTTCTCGTATAAGCGCCTCAACAGCCCTTTCTTTTGCCTCAAGGGGGGCAGGTTTGGCGGTAAGGTTTATTTTTACCCTGGCACAGCTCGTATCAATGAGGTCTATTGCTTTATCCGGGAGAAATCTTCCTGTAATGTATCTATCCGAAAATCTGGCGGCAGTTTCCACAGCATCATCCCTGATAACAACTTTATGAGCCTTTTCGTAGCTCTCCTTAAGCCCTCTGAGCATGAGAATGGTGCTTTCCACATCAGGCTCATCCAGCTTAACCAACTGGAAACGTCTTGCCAGTGCAGGGTCTTTCTCGAAATATTTTTTGTATTCCGTCCATGTTGTCGCGGCAACGGTTTTCAGTTCCCCCCGAGCCAGTGCAGGTTTTAAAAGGTTTGCCGCGTCACCCCCGCCTGATGAAGCTCCTGCGCCTACAAGCGTATGCGCCTCATCTATGAAAAGAATTATGGGTTTTTCAGATGATTTTATTTCTCCGATAACTCCTTTCAGCCTGTTTTCGAATTCGCCTTTTACTCCGGCACCGGCCTCAAGCGCACCCATATCGAGGCCAAGAAGTGTAACCCCTTTCAGCATATCAGGCACGTCATCCTGTATAATGCGAAGAGCAAGGCCTTCCACAACAGCAGTCTTCCCTACACCCGGTTCCCCGACGCATATAGGGTTATTCTTGCGTCTTCTTCCCAGTATATCTATCATCTGCCTGATCTCATTATCACGTCCGAATACAGGGTCAATATCTCCGCTTGCAGCTCTTTTTGTAAAATCCATGCAAAAACGGCTCAAAAATCCCCCGTCTCCTTTCACCGGTGAAGACGCCTGCGCCCCGGTCTCACCGGAAAACGCCTCATTTTCAACAGAAGATTTTGTAATGGCCCAGAAGTCCTTTACTAAGGCTTCCCTTCCTATATCCTTAAAAATATCCGCGTAGTGTCCTGAAGCATAAAGAGAGGGTCTGGCAAGAAAAGCAAGCAGTAGCGCGCCGGAGCGCACTTTTCGTTCGGATAGATCGACAGATGCAATGAGCCATGCATCCTGTATCAGATCAAGCAGTTGTGGTGAAAATACCGGTTTTGCGGCATTTCCGGTCTTATAGTCTTCAAGCGACTGACCTATGGCCTTTTGTAGCTGTCCCACTTCAATGCCGAAACGCTGCACTATCAGCGGCAGGTCGGAACCCTGCTCTTCCAGGGCTTTTGTGATAAAGTGTTCTACAGTGATCTCATAGTGAGTCCTGGATACACACAGACCCGCTGCATTCTGAAGTGATCTTGTACATACACTGTTAAGATGCATAAGAAGCGACTTTATATCAACCGTTATCATACCTTCCTCCTGTATTTTAATATTCTATTAATTGCACGAAAATCTTACTTTATACGTTTCAGGCAGAGGATCGCCTGCCCATGTATTATAGCCTAACCTTGACCATTTGTTTCCTCCGAGACAGGCAATTGATGTATCCTTCCCGTTGATAAGGAGCTCTATGTCCCATAGAAGGGGCTGATCAAGATATAAACTAATTGCCTGATTCATAGTCCGGAATTTTTTTGCATCAGGGAGTAATGTTTCATATGTGTCATGATCGACAGGGCCAATTTTTACAGAAAATTTTCCTGATCTGTCGGGTATCCTGTCTCCGATATGTGTATCTTCCCCCAGTATACTGCAGGAAGAACCAAGGGAAAATCTCTGCCCTCGAGGAATAGGAACAACTCTTTCCTCGCACTGGATAACCTGCACCTTTCTCACATTGATGTTACCGGCAACAAGGGAGCGCAATCCTTCGGCAGAGCGGGGGAACTGACTGAAGATTCCTGTGTAGCGGAGCAGGCTTTCCGCATCATCTATACGCTCACGAACCTTTTCACCTTCAAAACCTATGAGAGAGAATAGCCGAAAAAGCATCTTTTCGTCTTTTCTCTCAAATAACTGGTAATACAACTTAGAAAAACCCCAGCATTCAAAGAACATTTTATAAATACGGGTACTGAAAATATCAATAAAATCCCTGCTTATGGTATGGTCCTGGGCCTGTTCCTGCAGTAAATCTTCCGTATAAAAAGTCGGCAGAGGCGAAGAAGGGCCATACAGGCCAAGAAAGGTTGTCGTAATCCGATACAGATCCTTATCACCGGACAATACCTCAATATCGGCAACATCGGTTTTGGGAAATGCAAGAGTGAGTTCAGGCCTTACGCGTATATAACGTGACAGCTCTTCAAAGTCTGAGTTAGGACCATGTTCTTTGTCTAACAGATATAAAATCAGACGATATGCCTGTATAAAAGAATGGCGATGGCCTTCCTTTAGCAGTATATCTTTTAATTGAGGGTTCTGTCCCCTGTCCTTATCGGCCATTGAAATGTCTCCCCTGTCTGAACTTCTTTTATATTGAATTGGGTAAATGTATTCATACTGCTGTAAGCGCTGAAAAACCTGTCCATGATGCAACCAAAAAGGTAAAGATCGCCTATACCTGCAAACTGATCATAGCGTACCGTCATCTCGATCCTCTGACCCCGTATAAGCCTTCCCCTGAAAAGACGGTCGTAGGGATTTATATGGAGGTCAAGTATGCCGCCTATTCTTTTCATATTACCAGCCAGCCTTGCTTTATCTCTGTCTTCCACTGAGACATAAAGGTTAAGAAGTTCATTCAGGTTGTCTTTATTCGCCAGAGACAAATAATTGAGCGAAAGATGGGATATGAGCCGCCATACTGCATCCTGGTCTGATGGCGGTTCAATAGCGAAGGTAGGCGGCAGAATATTTCTGAAGGTCAGCATCTCAGGAGAATTAAAGGTGGCCTTGCATATATCGCCAAGCTGGAGCCTTTCTGTCAGATTACCGTTGGTGCATATTACTGTTATGGAAAGCGTCTCTTCCTTGGGCTCAGGCATATCATGAGGATAGACAAATGACAGGAATACCTCGGGAGCATTATTGACCGGTGATCTCGATCTGATTGTCTGATACACATGTTTATCCTGCCTTGATCCTTTAAAAAGTGAAAGAGGCATATATTCTTTTTTTGCAATACTTCCCTGCTCATAGCCTGTTACACTCTCTATATCATAGACCTGATAATGATCGGGGTTCTCAAGTGACGGCCTGATCCTGAACCTTTCTGTCCGGTGGTCAAAAACAACAGGATCCATTTCATGACGGAAAAGGTTGATCGCCGGCACAGCATTCATGATAAAGGTATCTTTTGTCACATGAAGTGCGGTATTCGGGGTATCGTCAAACTCGAAGATAATCTCGAACTGCTTTCCTTTGCCACGATTTGCCCATCGTTCCCATCCGGTTAACTCCATAAAAGTAAATTTCCTGGGCAGCATAAAATATTCCTGCAAAAGCCTATATGCGGAAAAAGACTGTACCGGATACAAAAGAAGAGGGTTATCCAAATCAAAACCAATGGGCTTCAGAGCATCACGATGAAGCACAAATTGCTCTCCGCCATCCGTTGGCTTGAGAATAATTCTGCTCAAAGAATGGTTAAGGAGCATAAAGGTATCCATTGCCTGAGTATGTGTCCCGCCGATAAAAAAACAAAGGCGTCTCGGGTGCCACCTGGACAGGTCAATTCCTGTTAATTCCATGAGGAGTTTTATCTGTATGCTCTTGCCTGTTACTTGAGCAAACTGCACCGACATCTGACGCAGGGGGTGGATATCTATTTCAAAACAAGTCTGAAATTGGCATGACGTACCATCAATTTCACTTGAAGCTATAAGAGTGCCTTCTTTTACCGTAATGGTCTCAAGCACGTTAGGTTTAGGCTCAAACAAAACAATGGATGTAGCCGGGATGGTTCTTATATAATGAGGAAATATTACGTCGATAACCTCATTGATGAGCTTGGGGAATTCATTGCTTACCTTTTGGTATAAAAGCCCGGTGAGAAACGCTACGCCCTGAAGGAGCCGCTCAGCATCAGGGTCCATTGACGGACCGCTCAACATTGGCGCTGTTACAGGATGGGCTTTTGAGAACTCAACGGCAAGCTGCCTCAGATTTCGTAGCTCTTCTTCATAATATTTATTAAACATTATTATGCCGTATTTATTTGTCTATTCTTACCATGCCCTCTGATGTAACAACTGTCTCAAAGATTATGGGCGTTCTTGTATTCTGTTCTGACATCGACTCAGCGCTTAGTTTGAATCTCAGAGTAGATGAATCGTTTACCTCCGGTTCAAAACCCACTTTTACATTTACCAACCGCGGTTCATACTTTTGAATGATTGCCTTCATAATCTCTTCCAGTTCCTCCGCTGCCGCAGAAAGATTTTCGCCGGGAAAATTTGTAAGGTCCGGCATCCCATAGTCATCGGCAATGAGTACACTGCCCTGACGGGTATTCAGTATCTTACGGAGGTGCTGAAGTATAGACAGCACGTTCCTTGATGCATCCTTATCTGCTAACTCTTCGGGACTTTTTTCAAGATTTCTGATCCTTTCAAGGAGAGTTTCATTATTCATAAGTAATATAAAGAAAACATTAAAATCAGGAGGGCTGCTGTTGTAAGCCATGCCCTCCTGTGTACAGCTTTTACCAATTTGAATTACTTACGCCTTCGGTGCTTTCCAGTTATCTTCCGCTTCAATTCCATCGGGCGTATAAGTCCAGATGATATCCTCATACGTAAAGGATATATCAAGCATGTGCTTGAAAGGCTTGTTCTCTTCCATAAACGTAAAAGGGAACCACTCTCTCGCATTGACTACAATGGCCTCTTTCATTTTGATGGTAAAATATTTTTCTTCCTGTCCTTTGTCGCTTATTCTGAAGAATGTGATCTCTACGTCAAGATGTTCGCCTGAACAACATGCCTGAAAGAGTTTGGGTGTATGTTTCCCCATATTTGTGGTAAATACGAATGGTTTATGTATTCTCTGGCCTGTTGGAAGCCCCGTATGCGTATCACGGGGAATTTCAACATTGTGGTCCATGGAGTAACCCATAATAAGGTTTTCGCGGCCCTGTTGAGTGCAATCACCTTGGATCTCGCCCTGATTCTTTCCAGTAACTTTCATATAAATTGTCATTGCCATATCCAGTTTCCTCCTAAATTTTTAGTTCGTAGCGCTTGGATGCGTTACGTTGAAAAATTATTCTCTGTGAATCGTAATCTATGCCATTGGTAAAAAAATCCCATATCAGATACCTCTTCTTTTAAAGAATGAATAAAATATCTCTAACCAGCCATGCCGACTTTCTATCATGAAACAGCAAAAAACTAAATCCTGTATAATAATGCAATGTAAATGAATATTTATATGCTCTTCCTATTGTTCATCATTTTTTGTCCAGCTTGCCTGCAAGGGAAAGGGTGAAGGAAGCACCCATATATTTAAAATGTGGCTGTACTGTCATGTTAACCCTGTACCAGCCGGGATCGCCTTCAACATCGGAAACAGTGATCTGCGCTTTTCTCAGCGGACGTCTGCTTCTCACCCCTGGAGAGACGCTGTCCTGATCGGCAATATATTGCCTTATCCAATTGTTCAGCTCAGTTTCCATATCATTTTTATCTTTCCATGTGCCGATATTCTCCCTCTGAATAACCTTGATATAGTGGGCAAGACGGCTTATTACAAAGGTATATGGAAGCTGTGTGCCGAGTTTATAGTTTGTTTCAGCCTCTTTCCCTTCCGGAGTATTGGCAAATACCTTTGGCTTCTGCACTGAATTTGCGGAGAAGAAGGCAGCGTTGTCACTTCCTTTTCTCATGGTGAGGGCAATAAAACCTTCTTCGGCAAGTTCAAACTCACGGCGTTCTGAAATAAGTATTTCTGTTGGTATCTTGGTCTGAAGCTCACCCATAGATTCATACTGGTATACAGGCAGGTCTTCCACTGCCCCTCCTCCCTGAGGACCGATTATATTGGCACACCAGCGGTATTTTGCAAAGCTGTCGGTTATTCTGGAAGCAAAAGTAAAGGCGCTGTTACCCCAAAGAAATTTGTTGTCTCCATTAGCCACATCTTCTTTGTAGTTAAAGCTTTTAACCGGCTGTGTATCGGGGCCGTATGGAAGGCGAAGAAGAAAATGGGGAAGTGTAAGAGCTACATTCCTTGAATCCTCACTTTCTCTGAATGACTGCCATTTGATATATTGAGGCATCTCAAATATGGATTTAAGGTCTTTCAAGTTAGGAAGCCCTGAAAAATCATCAAGACCGAAAAATTGCGATCCCACTGCTGCGACAAAAGGTGCGTGAGACATTGTGGCAACGCTTGCTATGGATTGAAGGAGCTTTATGTCCTGGGCTCCAGGTCCGAATTCATAGTTTCCAAGGATCAATCCGAAGGGTTTGCCGCCGAACTGACCAAATTCGCTTGTGTATATGTTTTTATAAAGACCGGATTTTGTTATTTCCGGTGCGTCCTCAAAATCATCGAGAAGATCCTGTTTGGTCACATTCATTATCTCGATTTTTATATTTTCCCTGAAATCAGTTTTGTCAATGAGAAATTTAAGTGAACGCCAGGTCGATTCAAGTTTCTGAATTTGTTCATTATGAAGTATCTCGTTCATCTGCGCGCTGAGTTTCTGATCAAGGCTTACTATCATATCATCCACGAGCGCCTGTGATATTTTTTCAACTTCCTTACCGGGCTTCAACAGTTCATCTATGAAGATCTGAAGACCCTGCTTTGTCATAGCGTAACCATCATCAGTCGGTTTCATACGGGTTGCCTGGACAATATCATCGAGCAAGGATAATTCTTCGGCTGCCTGCGGAGCCTGGGATTCTTGTACCTTTTTTTCTTCTTCAGCCATGTATCTTCTCCTCCCTTCTATGATTCGATATTCAATTCCTTAATAAGCCGTTCACGTGCACCTTCGTCCTTAATAATATCCTGAATTTTTTTACGGAATTCAGGTACATTTCCAAGAGGACCCTTGAGCGCCTTAAGGGCATCCCTCAGCCCCATGAGCTGTTTTAATTCAGGCACTTTCTGAATAATTGCATCCGGGTCAAAATCTTTTATTTTATTAAAATCAAGGCTCACACTCATTTGCGCGTCCGGTTCCGAAGAGAGCTTATTCGGCACAATAATATCAGCTTTCACTTTTGAAGCGGCAAGCACATCATCAAAATTGTCTTTATCAATATTGATGGGCTTTCGATCTTCAACGGTACGGCTATCAGGATTGCCCGTAAAATCACTAGTTACCAGTATTTTAAGGGGTAGTTCAACTTCTTCTTTTGCATCGCCTGTGGCTGGACGGTATACAATATTTACACGTTCCTTGGGTGCAACCGAAGCTTCTTTTGCCATTCTACACCTCCATATTTACTCTTAATTTATTTTAAATTCAAAATACACCATATTAAAGTAACATTTAACACAGTGTTGTATGCAAAGCAAGTACTTAGTGGTAATTTTTCTTTACCGTATAAATCATCATATAACAAAGGCTAAAGCCCCGACAGGGTCAATGAGACTCAGTTTCTTTATTGTCTCTTCCATTAAAAGTTCCTCGCCTTCGATCTTCTGTCGTCTCAAACCGGAAAGTATTGTCTGATAAGCATCTATAGCAAGCGATGGGTCCCATGCCTCCACTTTGTATGTTTCAATAGAAGAAAGGAGCTCACGGAAATAAGGCTTTGAAAGTCTTATCTGGTTAATCTTAAAAAGGAAGCGGCAAAACCATATCTCCCGTATAAAGCGTTCGCGTTCCGAAGAGGCACTCCCTATTTTATCATGCAACATTCTCAACGCTTCCGGTATGTCGCC
>Ga0351906_1190_pt2 | contig 12706 bp, 9 predicted proteins | sample BONcelHT113001E5_FD_206866 | JGI IMG/M metagenome (GOLD analysis project Ga0351906, IMG submission 206866) | Enriched cells from coal bed in the Powder River Basin, Montana, United States - BONCAT cells T11 rep1 HSBNCT.T11.300.1.E5 ... | reverse complement strand
CGTTGCTCACATACAGGCTATGAATAATCCCCGAATCCTCCCGGCTGTCGGGCCGCATGCCCCGTATACCGTGCCTCCTGAACATCTGAAGTGGTGCGCAGAATACAGTAGAGAGGAAAACATCGGCATTCACATTCACCTGAGTGAAACAGAGAAAGAGGTACAGGACTGTAAATCAGCATACGGGGCCAGCCCTGCAGTCCATCTGGATAATTGTGGTTGCCTTTGTGAACGCACAGTAGCTGCACATGGATGCTGGCTTGAAGATGCGGAGTGCGAACTGTTAGCAAAGCGTGGGGCGCATCTTGTTCACAACCCGGTAAGTAACATGAAGCTTGCCACTGGCAGAGCAATGCCCTATCCCACACTCAGAAATTCAGGAGTGAATGTTGCGCTTGGAACGGATGGATGCTCATCAAACAACAACCTGGATCTCTTTGAAGAGATGAAAGTCGCAGCCATCGGTCAGAAGTTCTTCTGGAACCAGGATACCCTGCTGCCTGCGCAGGAAGCATTTTCAATGGCAACCGCAAATGGCGCCCGTGCCCTCAATATCCCAGGCGGAGTTATTGAACAGGGAAAACCTGCAGATATTGCCCTTATCTCGCTCAGTCATCCATCAATGGTTCCGCTGCATAACCCGGTCTCAAATCTTGTCTATGCAGGATGTGGAGGCCTTGTCAGGACAGTGCTGTGCAATGGAAAAGTACTGATGCTAAACGGGATAATTCCCGGAGAGGAAGAGATTGTCGCAGGAGCAACCAAGACTGCAGCAGATCTCCTGAGCCGTGCAGAAGTGCAATAATTAATACCTAAAGAAAAGAGATATTTTCGTATGCATAAAAAAGCATATTCGATCCTCATCATCGACCTGATTCTCCTTATGGTCGCCATTCCGGCGTCAGCATATGACTATCAGGGTGTTCCACAACCTGGTGAGAACAACTTTGATGATAGCACCGAAATAATGAGTGATTTTGGAGATTTTGCAGAGACATTTGATTCTGTTGATTTTTCAAGTCTGATATCACTGTTAATCCTGTTCTTTCTCCAGATTTTAGGAATTCCACTCTCCTAAATCTCACTTCTTTTTTTACCGGAATCGGTGAAAAATCTCCTGCATCATACCGACTGCCACTTCTGGCGATGACATCAGAGTATCACATCTGATTGCACCGGGAACATCAGTTGGATCGCGAATGTCCTGAATAAAAAGATCGATAATATCCGCATAGGCATCATACACCCCGGCAGAAGACGGAACCATCCCTTTTGCAATCATCAGATCCCGTGCCGGCCCGCTCACCGGTTTATCCCCAATAAAGGGACTAATTGCAACAACCGGCTTTTTCATCAGTGCTTCAATAACACCAGAGCATTCCAGTATCGGCATGATACTGGTAACCGGGTTGCTTGGGCCGATAACTACCAGTTCACTTGTGTATATTGCCTCAAGAGCTCGTGTTGCCGCTTCAGGATGATGAGATGGTTCACGCATGACGTTCAAAGGTGCCAGTTTGCCCCGATGTTTAACCCAGTACTCCTGAAAGTGCATCACTCCCTCACACGTCTGTATCATGGTCGTGTATTCGTTATCAGTCATCGGAACTACCGTTGCTGCAACGTTAAGCCGTCTGCAGATGTCACAGGTTGCTTCAGAGAGCGTCATCCCACTTTTCAGAAGTTCTCCCCTGAGTAATTCAACTGCCCGGTCCCGATCCCCGACCGTAAGATAGGCATCAACCCCAAGGGCACAGAACTGTTCATGTGACGCAAAAGTGTCACCAGTTATTCCCCACCAGGTATGAGTGTTCAGAATTCCGGCAAAAAGGTACATAACCGTGTCTATGTCAGGTGAGATGTGCCCACCCTGATACCAGAGATCCTCAGCAGTGTTTACAATAACTGCGATATCCGAATCTTCAAGAAGCAGACGGGCTCCCAGGAGTAACTTTGGTGTCCCGGTTCCACCTGATAGAAAAGTAACAGTAATATTTATCCTCCCTTCATAGACTATCCCGCAAGAAACATAAAACATTCAGACGGGATCCAGGATTGTTTGTACTTCTGTGATAATCAGAGACCAAATTGGAAAAATTAAATTTTCGCACAATGCTGAATTACTGCGAGCACGTCGAAAAAATTCGTTTACTCTTACTCACCGCACTCACCTCTTTGCCAATAATTGCAAAGCTCGCAACCCTCCCTTCTTTCATGTGAGTTTTCTTATACTCACTGCCTCATGGGCCGCAACTGACACAGTCGGATTTTTGAGTGTTTTGTTCTTGAAAAAATGGTTGTTCACCCGCTAACTACTGGTGTCACAAGTTTAAATTTAATAGCGTTAACAACCAAATTTCATGGATATAAAAGATGGTCTAACACCATTGATGAGAGAAGGTTTATTCGAAAACCTTGGAATGAGAATAAATTTTTTTAAACTTTCATTTTCAGTTGTAAACCAGGGGAAACCCAGAAAACCATATTTACCACAGAACAGATCTCATTCTTTCATAGAGTGAAATTATAAGAACAGAAATGATATGGTATAAACATGAAATTCCCAATTACCTTATACCAGGATGAAGATAATTGGTATGTAGTCGCCTGCCCCATAATTCCGGGTTGTATGAGTCAAGGGAAGACAGAAAAGGAAGCTCTTCTGAATATTCAGGAGGCGATAGAATTATGCATTGAAGTAAGAAAAGAGCAAGGGCTGCCAATCACGATTCAGATGACTGATGTAGAAATTCCAATCCATGCCTAAACTACCAGTTGTGAGTGGAAAAGACACCGTTAATGCATTTATGAAAGCGGGTTGGCACATTTCCCGCCAGCGTGGTAGTCATGTTATCCTTACAAAAGACGGGTCAATCAACACCTTATCAGTTCCACTCCACCAAACTCTTGGTCCAGGCCTCTTACGGGATCTGATACGTATCGCAGGTCTCACCGTTGACGAATTCACAGAGTTATTGTAATAATTTTTCGGTAATCGCTCAAGAAGCCCCCCCCATTCGATTATGCATTCAGGGCATGGAAATCGTGAGCCTTTTGGAAAATCTACCCAGATATCCAATTTACGTTCACCTTATGCGAAATTAAGAGATGAAATATACCAAGGAGTGGTCAGGTGAAGGGCTGCACGAAAGAGATCCTCTGCAATAACCATAAGGAATGTTGAATGCGAACCTACATCTTACCCCCTGAAACTGACGAAAGGCCGATTATTCCAGTATAATCCAAAAAAGGAGCGCGTTAAGCCTAAGGCAGAACGAATTATTGAGTACTTTAATGGGATTTACGTATCCAAATTAGCAGGGGGAAATCATTTTTATTCAAGTATTATTGGGGAGATAACATTAAAGCAATAAAAGATCCAGTGCACGGGTATATTCAGGTAGAACCTGATCTTCTCCCTCTGCTTGACTCAAAGGAAGTTCAAAGACTGCGTCACATCAGGCAACTCGGGTTCTCTTATCTTGTATACCCGGGAGCTCACCATACCCGGTTTGAACATTCACTGGGAGCAATGCATCTCGCTTCCCTGATGTCAAACCAGATCAATCTGACACGGGATGAGCACCTGTTGGTGATGAGTGCTGCATTACTCCATGATATCGGTCATGGTCCTTTTTCTCATGCCATCGAAGGACTGGGAGTCGAAATCCTTAACAGGACACATACTGATATCCGGGATCTGATCATTCAGGGTTCCCTGGGTGATTCTCTTGCAGATATCGGCGTCTCTTCTGATGAGGTATGTACCATGATTGAAGGTACCCATACGCTCGCAAATATCATTCACGGGGATCTGGATGTTGACCGGATGGACTACCTGCTACGTGATGCCCATTATACCGGAGTTCCGTATGGCACGGTTGATGCTGGCAGGTTAATCCGCGCCACCCGGCTTACTGCCGGTGAGATTGTGCTGCATGAAAGCGGAGTACAGGCAGCAGAGTCGCTCCTTATCGCACGAACCCTGATGCGCCCATCTGTGTATTACCATCATGTAAGCAGAATTGCAGAAAAATTATTTTCAACTGCAGTGTATGAACATAGCAGGAAAAACCCGTTGGCAGTGCTGAAAGATATGGTACGGATGGATGATTCAGCCTGCCTGCAGACACTGCTGCACTCAGAAAGTGATGCAAGCCGTCACCTTGCTGAGGACCTGTACTATCGCAGACTGTTTAAGCGGGTACTCTTTTTAGGAAGGAACGAAGTATCTGCATCTCTTCGCCACACAGATGAATCACATGTAAGAGAACGTCAGATTGCATCGCAGATCGCTGAAATTGCGGGAGTTGAGAGTCATCAGGTTCTGGTTGACATCCCTGCATTTCCCAGGGACATGCATATGCAGGTGCAGGTTCAGGATCGGGATCAGTTTCTTCCACTTGAAGAAGTCTCCCCGCTGGTTACAACCCTCAATGATACCAGACGAAGTCAATGGCGCATCGGAGTATATGCCCCTTCATCAGTAGTTCCACATGTCAGGAGTGCTGCCAGAGAACTTCTTCATATCAGACCTCCGACAAAGCAGGGGCGACTCCAGTAACATATCATCAAAAAAAAGAGGAGAAATCAATTTATGCGGGATTGGCAGTGAGGGTCCCATCAGCGGACATATACAGCCAGTACCCATTATATGGGTTGAGTCGTGTATCGTCATTGCTACCCTTTATTATCATCGGGTTGTACCGCTGTAATGCAGCATCAAATCCTGCACAGTTTACCCACTGACTCTGAACAGACTGGAATGTATACTTCGCCTCAAGAGGGGTCAGGCCGGTAAACCCGACACCATTCCATCCTTTCTTCAGCTGTTTTGAAGGAGTCTGTACAGGGTTTGTATCAAATGTCAATGGTATCTGATCTGTTTTTGATGAATAGATCCAAAGGGAGTCAAGCGGTTTAATCGGACTTGATAAGCCCAGCATATCCCATGCGTGCAGGTTGGCATCGTACTGGAAGACACTGTGCCCTTTAACATCAATGTGACTAAAGATGCTTGCCGTATCACTTCCCGGAGCCAGTTTCTTTGGTACTGAAATAAAGTTCCAGCCCGGGCTGACCGGGATAAAATCAGTTGGAGGCACTTTCCCAACGGTGATATAATCCTTCTTTACTTCAGTGTCTGAACATCCCTGCTGGTTGCTTGCCGTCAGTGTAACGGTGTAGGTACCAGGGTCAAGATAGGTATGATAGGGATTTGCTACGTTGTCACAGCCCGAACCAGAGCAGATCTCCATTGGCATTACCCCGTCACCAAAGTCCCACTTCCACATCGTGGGATTACCGGTGGAAAGATCAGTGAACTGAACCTTGAGGGGAGCATTCCCAGAAACAGGAGTGCCGACAAAGTCAGCATTGATAGCGCAGGCAGGAACCACCACGATGTAATTCTGTTTCGTCTCAGTATCTGTGCATCCATACTGGTTGCTTGCCGTTAAGGTGACCGTATAGGTGCCAGGCTCAAGATAGGTGTGAACGGGGCTTGCGATATTGTCACAACCAGAACCAGAGCACGTCTCCATTGGGATAACCCCGTCGCCAAAGTCCCACTTCCACATCGTGGGATTGCCAGTAGAGAGATCAGTGAACTGAACAGTCAAAGGAGAGGAACCAGTTGTTGGAGTTCCCACAAAGTCAGCGTTTATTTCGCAGGCAGGAACCACCACGATGTAATTCTGCTTCGTCTCAGTATCAGTGCATCCATACTGGTTGCTTGCCGTCAGGGTGACCGTATAGGTGCCAGGCTCAAGATAGGTGTGAACGGGACTTGCGATATTGTCACAACCAGAACCAGAGCACGTCTCCATTGGGATCACACCATCACCAAAGTCCCACTTCCACATCGTGGGATTGCCAGTAGAAAGATCAGTGAACTGAACGGTCAAAGGAGAAGAACCAGTGGTTGGAGTACCCACAAAATCAGCGTTGATCGGTTCACAGGGACTGACCGTAATATATTCCTCTTTTACCTTCGTCCCGGTTCCACCCAGCTGATTAGAAGCAGTCAGACGGACGGTATAGGTACCGGGCTTCGTGTAGGTATGGGTCGGATTTGCCACCATATCAGTTGACCCGTCACCAAAGTCCCAGGACCACATGGTCGGGGTTCCGGTAGAGAGGTCAGTGAATGCAACTGTAAGGGGCACCCTTCCGGACGTTGGCGTGCCGGAGAAGTCAACAACCATCTCCGGAGGATTGACGATGATAGATTTCTCCAGAGTTCCGGACTCACAATTCTGACTCGACGCTGTAAGCCGCACGGTGTAAGTTCCAGGCTGGTTATACGTATGAACCGGATTTGCAACCATATCAGTTGCACCGTCGCCAAAGTCCCAGGCCCACATCGTAGGGCTGCCAGTTGAGCGATCGGTAAACTGAACCTTAAGTGGAGCTGAACCATATGTCGGACTGAAAATAAAATCAGCACCAATTACACAGGATGGATATACCGTAATATACTCCTCTTTCACCCTCGTACTTGAGCCACCAAGGGAGTTGCTAGATGTTAGTTTGACTGTATACTTCCCGGGACTTTGGTAAACGTGTGTCGGATTCTCTTCAGTATCAGTATATCCGTCACCAAATTCCCACAACCAGCGATCAGAGTTTCCTATTGTGCAATCCGAGAACTGCACAGTAAGAGGGGCCTTTCCGGATACAGGACTTGCAACAAAGTCAGCATAGATAGGAGTCGGATCACGAACCACAATATATGCTTCTTTTATTTTAGTGCTCGATCCTCCGGTAAGACTTGAAGCAACCAGCTTCACGGTGTAGGTTCCAGGTTCAGTATATATGTACACTGGATCAGCTACCGATGAAGATGCCCCACCATCACCAAAGTCCCATAACCACATCGATGGCCTGCCACTCGAAGTATCCAGAAACTGGACTCTGAGCGGCGCGTCACCGGTTGTCGGACTCGCAATAAAGTCAGCAATAACACACGCGCCACCGGTCGTAGGGCCACACATATCAGGGGCAGCCACACTTCCAGTACCTGACTGCACTTCCCCCACAACCGGCGAGGCCATGATAATGATGACCGCAGCCAGAAAAAGCGCAATAAATCGGAATAACCTCATTCTATCCCACCACCAGACTATCTTAAGGGTGTTTACTCTACACCCACGTAACTTTTACCTCACCTTAAGGCCACTTAATAGTATCCATTGAGATCTGTTCAGGAACCCGGTACCTGACATAATCCAAAGAAATAATAATAGATTTAAAAACGGGAATAATATTTAGAAAATAAATATTAATGGATCTTTTACATAGTTAATTTTCCATCAGAAGTTAGATAAATCCAGTACCCGTGATAGGGGTTTAAATTTATATAATCATTCTGACCTTTGATTATCATTTCATCATATCTCTGATATACGTTATTAAATCCCAGACAATACACCCAGACATTTTGAACAGTGAGCAAAGCATGCACCGCTTGCCTAGGTTCAAATCCAGTAATACCGATAGCATTCCAACCCTGCTTCAACTCACGAACAGAAGGGATCTTTATAGAACCTGAATCAAACGCTAATGCCACCTCATCAGAATACTTCGAATATAACCAGATCCCATCTAATGGAGATACAATGGTTGTACGTGACAGAGGGATCCATTTCATCATTGCAGAGTCGTACCTGAATGCACTATGACCATCGACGTTGATATGTTCAAATATTGCAGCAGTATCTTTTCCGGCAGCAAGTTTTTTGGGAACTGAAATAAAATTCCACCCTGATGAAAGCGGGATAGTGCCGGTCACCGGGGATTCTTCCAGAACCTGAATGTAATCATTCTTTTGTTCAGTGTCAGAACCATACTGATCGCTGACGGTAAGTGAAACCGGGTAAGTTCCAACCCGAGTATAGGTATGAACTGGATTTTGAGCTGAATCAGTTGCACTGTCACCAAAGTCCCACAACCACATCGCAGGAGTTCCATCAGACAGATCCACAAACGCAACAGTCAGAGGTGCATATCCTGATCGGGGTTCAGCTGAAAAATCAGCATTAATAATTTCAGAGCCCATTACCTCAATATTCATCTTTGCAGTATCAGACTCACCAAGCCCATTACTTACCGTAAGTCTGGCACTGTATGTTCCTTCCTGCTGATAGGTATGAGTCGGATTTGGAATCATGCTTGATGCACCATCACCAAAATCCCAGTACCATATCATTGCCCCCACCGATGTGTCAGTGAACTGCACAGTAAGCGGTGCCTTCCCCTTGTCAGGAACTGCAGTAAAACCTGCCTGGAGTGGCACGGGATTTACGGTAACATACCCCTCCTTTACTTTGGTCCCGGATGAACCATCCATTCCAAAAACCGTCAGACTGACAGAATAGATACCACTCCGCATATAGGTATGAATCGGGTTTTGGACTTCTGCTGCATTTTCATCACCAAAATCCCATACCCATTGTGAAGGACCTCCTGTGCTCAGGTCAATGAACTGAACCATCAGAGGAACCCGGCCTGATGTCGGAGCTGCTGAAAAATCTACGCGGAGTTGCTGAACGGCAGAGGTTGCAGATGATAATAATGCATCCTGCTCAATATCATGCATTGAATCAGCGGTGACGAAATTGATGGCCTGAAAAGTGTTAGTATTATCATATCTTTCAGTTTCCAGCCCCTCAAAAACAGGTATATCATAATAGGTGGCACGATCACCAATTCGGACCTCACCCAAAACCGATACAAGCACACATATTGACATCACTACCAGAAACAGCACAATCATTCTGATTTTTTGCATATCTCCCACCCCAGGCAATGAAAGAATTTTTTCACACACCTTAAGAGTGGATACTCTCTTTTAGAAGTAATAAAAGTTGTGTATCTTCATATCTGCAATAACCTGCAGATATAATATCACTTGCAGAATAAAAAAGAAGGTTATGCTGAAATGGCAGCAAGGACACCATTTTCAGACATAAAGAGCCAGTATCCATTGTAAGGATACAATTTGGTATCATCATTGCGACCCTTGATGATCATCTCATTATATTTCTGTTGTTCCCTGCTGAATCCAAGACAGTTAACCCATGCATTCTGAACAGAAAGAAGGGTAAATTTAGCTTCGAGGGGTTCAAATCCGGTAAATCCTACCGCATTCCATCCTTTTTTCAGTTCACGGGTCGGAGGGATCTGCAGAGGGTCTGAATCAAATGAGAGGGGAACTGTGCCTGCATTCTTTGAATACAGCCATATTGCATCAAGAGGCTTAATCTGACTGCTCATCGTCAGAGTTACCCACTGACCTCTCACAGAATCATACTGGAATATGCTGTGCCCGTCTACATCAATATGTGAGAAGATGGCTGCAGTATCTTTACCTGGCATGAGTTTCTTCGGTACGGAGACAAAGTTCCATCCTGCAGAGATAGACAATGAATCAACCGGAGGAATATCCTGAACAGTGATGTAATTCAATTTTGTTTCGGTGTCAGAGTCCCCATACTGGTTGCTCGCAGTCAGGGAAACAGTGTAAGTACCGGACTTCGTGTATATATGTGTTGGATTTGCAATATTGTTGCAATTATCCCCGGAACATTCACTATCCATTGGGATTGGGCCATCACCAAAGTCCCAGACCCACATGGTCGGACCGCCAATGGTCAGATCGGTAAACTTAACAGACAGGGGAGCAGGACCGGAGGTAGGTGAAGCAGTGAAATCAGCCATAAATCCGGGAGCTCCTCCAACAACGATGTAACCCTGCTTCACTTCAGTATCAGAACCAAACTGGTTGCTTGCTGACATCGTAACGGTGTAAGTCCCAGGTTGGGAATAGGTGTGAACCGGATTTGCAATATTATTACAATTATCCCCGGAACATTCACTATCCATTGGAATTGGGCCATCACCAAAGTCCCAGACCCACATGGTCGGACTGCCGGTTGAAAGATCAGTAAACTTCACAGTCAAAGGAGCAGGACCGGAGGTAGGATAGCCGACAAAGTCAGCAGAAATAACAGATGATGTTGAGAAATCAAGGTCTTTGCGGATAATACGATCTCCATATCGTGCAATGATCTGATTTGCAGTCGCCCGCTGGGTTCCGGACCAGAAGGATATTGTCTTTCCAACATCTGCTTCCCGCACCGGAACAATGAGCCGTGGGTCTTCAGGATTATCTCCAGGACCACCATAAGAACCAGCATACCGGGTGATATATGAAGTCACCGGATTTCCATCAATCATCGCCTGAATCTGTGTGCCTACCGGAGCGGTTGTCCCATCAAACTGCACATATCCGTAAAACTCGTAAGGAGAGAGCGGCGCTACCTGAATAAAGGTCAGGTCCTGTCTGAATTTTCCACCGCTGGTAATCTGGAAGGTTTCACTTGCTTTATAGTCACCCTGCCAGAAGGTGATGTGTTTTCCAAGATCCATCTCAGTGATTGGGACTTTCAGTGCAGGGTCATACTGTTCAGCCCCGCCATACTGACCACTCTGAGTGGTGGTATACTCTCCACGGACCACATCATCAATCTTGGCAATGATTGTCGTCCCTTTTACTGCAGGTTGTCCATCAACCATAACTGATCCATAGAAGTAGATATCAGGTAGTGGCTGTGCATAGACAAAGTTTAAGGCCAACTCCTGGGTGGCTCCGTCCCCTGCTATCGGAATTGACGGAGCACCCTGGAATCCATCAGTCCAGAATGTGATATACCGCCCGATATCGGCCTGGTTTACATCTACCGTTAGTTGATCAGCGTAATCTCCCTGTCCACCATAATATCCTGCCTCGGTAACCGTGATGGTGTCTTTTGTCTTTCCATCAATCTTCGCCAGAATTACCGTTCCCACCGGAGCAGGGGAGTAATTAATGGTAGCCGGACCATAGAACTCATAGGGTCTGAAAGGAGTATCAGGCTGCAAAGTATACAAGAATACATCCCATCCACCAAACCGGTCATCCTGCCAGACAACTTTGTCAACACAAATATCAGGGAATATCTGGTTTCCAGGACCTGCACTGACAATATAGGTCTTTGGAATCTGAAGATTGATCATATAGATATCGCTGGAACCATCCTGATCAAAGCGGGTCCAGACGATATTACTCCCAGATACTGAAGGGGATTGATCATCATAATCATCAAAGGTAACCGCAGTGGTGATATCCTTCTTTATATTGTACATAAAGATATCCCATTTTCCATTCCGGTTATCTTCCCATACAACATATTCAGCACTGATACGCGGATTCTGTTGAGTCGCTGGATCCCGTGTTATCTGGATGGTCCGGTCTTCTTTGATATTGTATCCATAGATATTCCAGTCCATGCGACCATCATCAAGCTGCTGATACACAATCCAGTCGCCATCCACATCAGGATTTGCCTTATCCATTGAATTCTGGTTAATAAACACCGGATATGCAGTTGAACCGGATTTCTTAAATCCGATATCCCTGATATCATCAGTGCCATAATCCTCAAACGCGACAATTCCATTGGATATAGCCGGACGGAACTTGTTACTTGTTGAACTATAGACGATATCTTCTTTATTCGCTGCAATATCATACGAATAGATATCGGTAAATCCATTGCGGGTGTCATCCCAGACTATTACCCCACCGGAAATATCCGGGTTATTCTGGTCCCCAGGGACATTAGCGACCATATCGCGTCTCCCCCCCTGAGTATCATAATACCAGACTTTCCCTTCTCCGTCATATACAACCCAGGTCACATAACGATCGTCAACCCGTGGTTTCCAGTCATATATTGAGTCAAAAGTCAGTTGTTCCTCAATTCCGGGAACCTGAGCCATGACCTCTTCGATGCTGAAATTTGCAAGTGGTTCAAACTCTACCGCAAGAGCAGGACTGCAAAGCAGGATCAGCAAAATCGTAATACATCCAATCTGAATCTTCATAATAATCAACCTTTATTACCGGTCTCCATCAGAAAGAAAGGGCGCCATCAGAGGCCGATGGCTGCCAGATCTCCCTCCTCACTCATATAAATCCAATATCCAAATCCAGGATACAGGGCACTTTGGGCACTTTCAGGCACATTCATAATCGTGTTTTGGAATCGTTGTGAAGACGAATCATACCCAATAACATACACCCAGTTATCCCGAATAGAAAGCAGGACATTATATGCCGGAACTGAATTCAGACTCGTGACTCCGAAGGTATTCCATCCTTTATTTAATTTTTTAGTCGGAGGTATCTGAAGAGCATCCCCGGTAAAGTAGAGGTAAACTGCATCCTTCTTGGTTGAATAAATCCAGACTGCATCAAGAGGATTAATTACCGTTGAAGCGCCCACCGTTGTCCATGCTTTAGAACGGGGGTTATAACTGAATATACTATGACCTCCGACATCAACATTTCCAAAGAGGGATTTTGCCGTATTGAAACCTGAAGCAAGGACTTTCGGGGTGGAAATAAAGTTCCATCCAGGATTCAGACCAATCTGTGCACTTGGTGGACTGACTGCTCCGACAGAGATATAATTCTGCTTCACTGTTGTCTTTGACTGCCCATTCCAGTATGTGGTAACCAACCCTACAGAATACAGGCCGTCACGATTATAGATATGAGTAGGGTTTTTGATTGTTGCGGTTGAACCGTCACCAAAATCCCAGTAATATGACTTCGGACTTCCGGTAGATTTATCTGTGAATTTCACAGACAAAGGCACCG
>Ga0351906_1204_pt1 | contig 12895 bp, 11 predicted proteins | sample BONcelHT113001E5_FD_206866 | JGI IMG/M metagenome (GOLD analysis project Ga0351906, IMG submission 206866) | Enriched cells from coal bed in the Powder River Basin, Montana, United States - BONCAT cells T11 rep1 HSBNCT.T11.300.1.E5 ... | reverse complement strand
AACCTGTTGAACCTTTTCAATGATTTTATGTATCGTCTGTCTTTCGTTATAAACCGGCATTATAACTGATATTTTCATTGTGACGGCTCCTGCTCAGCTGGCGGTTTGATTGGATTGACCACAATATTTTCTAAAAGATGTCAGCTTTCATAACAAACACTTCAATATTTATTAGTTTTTTCGCGAAGATACTAAATAGCACCGAAATCATCAATACATTATTGGCACACTCATCACATCCCGAAGACACCACCGTCGACCTGGATCAGACACTCCTCGCGGCAAAGACTGGCGCGAATCAGGCACAAAAAAATGGCGAGTTTTCATTCGGAAAGTTTCGACAGGGGCTGGGCTGGAACTTCCCCAAAGCCTCTCATAATCGGCCACCACCCTACACACGGATCAGGCAGTCTGCTGGATTCAGGCAAATTTCTTTCTGTCGCCATCGTGCATTAAAGCCGTACGAGATACTTCGTGAAAGCCCCAACCCTGCTCGAAACAGCACTGTTTCTGACTTTCCGGATGAAAACTATTTATCGTCATCAGCATGCTCATATTCCGTACAACCGGATAGCAATACAGAGTTCGCCCCTTTGTCACCTTCCGGCAATTTGAATACCGACCCACTCTTCCGGGACTATGCCAATCAGAGTTGCTTCTGACTGCTGCAGGTGATCAAGGCTTATCCTTTTTGCCTTGTATGCAAACCGGTGAGTCATTTTCTCGTCCGCATCAGCCAGCTCGCTTTCGACAAAGTAGCCGTCTCCAAATATACGCTCATCACTCTTTTGAAAACTCCCGGAGTTACGCAGCTGAAGTTTTATGGATTCGCAAATTGTCATCCCCGAAATAGGGGAAGGTTTATCGACAGTAACCGGTATGGGGCAGTCGTTTGTTGGACACATCTTCATTGCCGCTTCCACTTCTCTTCCGGAAATGGTGGTCTCTGTTGCTGCAGTAAGAATGGCGTTATAGATTTGGCAATCGGAAATCTCTCGGGAAGCAATTGATTCAACATGACAATTCTTTCGGTAGACAATTTTTTCTACGTGAAAGGATGCTGCCTCAAGGGGGATGCCCTGTTTTGCTTGATCATTTCGGAAGAATTCGAATTCCTGAACACGTCAGGCGGTCTCAAGTCTCTCCTTCTGTACCGTGTCGTATTAGTGTCCTTGCCCCGGTTCTTCTATCTCCGCGGGGTCATGCAAAATATGCTCCCTGGTGTCGTAGCGATCGCGCAGTTCATCACAGATGGTTCCCTTCCAGAGTGGCACATTACTGAAATAGGCGGCACGGCCGATCATGTGCGCCGCTACCGGCGCAGTCAGAACGATGAATGCGATAATCGCCATTATCCTGCCGGAAATACTGTAATCATCGAAATAGAAGGCTGTTGCCAGGAGAAGCGACATCGCTCCCAGGGTGGCAGCCTTGGTTGTGGTGGACAGGCGCATGAACAGGTCGGGCATGCGCAGTACGCCGAGTGCGGCGACAAACATGAAAAAAGCCCCGATGAACATGAAGACCGTAATAACGATATCTCTCATTGATTTTTATCCCGTTGTTGATTATTTCCCCGCTGAAGATAGTAGGTGAAAGCCACCGTACCCAGAAAGGCAATGAGCGCCAGTATTATGGCGACATCCAGGTAGGCCGAACGGCCGGTGGCAATGGAATAAACCGCGACAATGCCGATGACGAGGGTTGCCATGAGATCGAGCGCCACTACGCGGTCCGGGAGGCTTGGCCCCCGCACCAGCCTGATGAAAGAACACAGCATGGCCAGGCTCAATACCGGCAGGATGAAATAATGAATAATGAATGGTAAATTCACCGGAGCACCTCCCGAACTCTCTTCTCATAGCCCTGTTTGATAGACTCCCGGAACTGCGTCATGTCGTCGATATACATGGCATGTATATACAGCGTGCGTCTGTCCGAGGAGACGTCAAGACTCAGGGTTCCCGGGGTGAGGGTAATGAACGTGGTCAGTACCAGTATTTCCAGGTCTGTTGCCTGGTCAAGGGGGACGGCAATCACACCGGGCCGCATATGGTGACGCGGCGTCAGCACGTCATGGGCAACACGGAGGTTCGCTTTCAACAGTTCCCACAAGAAAAAAGCGGCAAAGCCAGCCACCTGGCGTATTTTTGTCAGATAGGAAAATGTTGCTTTGCCCCGCTGGGTCAGCCATAAAATTGGAAACGCCAGCGCCAGTCCGACGGCGAAATTGGCGGCGCTAAAGTGTCCGGACAACGCCATCCAGGCGAGGCCAAGCAGTATATGAATCAGCAGAACTCTCATGGTGTTCTCCCCAGCACGGCGTCGATGTAGCCGGCAGGGTTCAGCAGTTGCTCGGCGGCTCGCAGCGACATGGCGTAGAGCGGCTCGGCCAGCAGGCCGATGCCGACCGTCAACAGGGCCAGAATGATCATCGGCAGATACAGCGACAGCCGGGAGAACGATGAAAGCTGCATTTCCCTGGCATCCGCTGCCGGCGGCTCTCCCCAGAAGGCCTTCCCCCAGATCTTGGTCATGGACAACAATGTCAAAAGCCCCACTGCCAGGGCAATAACAACAATCGGGTAATTTTCAACTTCGAGAGCCGCCCGGACCAGGGCCAGTTTGGCCCAGAATCCGGAGAGCGGCGGCAGCCCCGCAAGGGACAGAGCCGGAATGAGGAAGAGCAGTGCAAGAACCGGCGCACTATGGTAAAGCCCGCCCAGATGTCCCAGGTCAAGGGTTCCCCGTAGTCTTCGAACAACCCCGCTGACCAGAAACAGGTTGGTCTTGACGATGATATGGTGAATGATGTAGAAAACCGAGCCGGCCAGGGCCGCCGTGGTGAACAGACCCAGCCCCAGAAGCATATACCCGACCTGGCTTATTATGTGGAAGGAAAGTACCCTGCGAAATTCATTCTGCGCCACTGCCCCGAGGACCCCTGTCACCATGGTCAGTCCGGAGAGCAACAGGATCAGGCCGTGGGTAAAACCGATATCCCGGATGAACAGAAGAGTGAAGACCCGAATCAGCGAGTAGACTCCAACTTTTGTCAAAAGACCGGCAAAAATGGCCGAGACCTCCGTCGGCGGGGTGTGGTACGAGGCGGGCAGCCAGAAAAACAGTGGGAAAATTGCTGATTTAATGCCGAACGCCATCAGAAACAGCATGGCCAGGACCGTCATCAGGCCGGTGTTGGGGGCTGACTGAAGGTAACGTGCCAGATCGGCCATATTGAGAGTGCCGGCTACTCCGTATAAAATACCGATCGCCGACAGGAAAAAAGTCGATGCGATCAGATTCAGTGCCACATACTTGATGGCGCCTTCCATCTGCGCCCTCTGCCCGCCGAGAGCCAGCAGCACGAAGGAGGCAATCAGCATGACCTCGAACCAGACATACAGGTTAAACAGGTCGCCGGTGACAAAGGAGCCGCAAACCCCGAGCAGCAGGATGTGCAGCAGCGGATGATAGCCGAAGGCTTCGTGTTCGATGTCCGCGCTCTCCAGGGAGAAGATGACTACGGAGATTCCCATCAGCCCGGCCATGGCAACCATCATGGCGCTGAAGAGGTCGGCGACCAGAGTAATGCCGAACGGAGCCGGCCAGTTGCCGATCTGCATCACCTGGATGCCGTCGCGCCACACGGTCGACAGCAGCAGGATTGCCGCGGCGAACAGTGCCCCCGCGCCGCAAACGCTGATCAGGCGTTGCAACCGGCGCCGGTTCCAGGTCAGCAGGGCGGCAACGGCGGTTACAAAGGGAATCAGTAGCGGAAAAAGGAGGATATTCTTCATGTATCCTCCAAGGTATCAGTTGTCCTCATTTCGTCCACGTCGTCGTCGCCTACGGTTTCGTAGACCCTCTTGATCAGGACCAGGGCAAAGGCCTGAATGCCGAAGCCGATAACAATGGCGGTCAGAATCATCGCCTGGGTAAGCGGATCTGCATAGGGGGATGGCGGTGCAATGGCACCCTCGGGGATCAAAGGTGGTCGGCCGCGAACGAGCCGTCCCATGGTAAAGATGAGCAGATTGGCTGCATTGCCGAGCAGGGCAAGGCCGAATACCATCCGCACTATGCTGCGCCGGACCATCATGTACAGCCCCGCTGCGTACAACCCGCCTATTACGAATGCGAGAAGTGTTTCCATCTCATTCCTCCATAAGCGAGAAGACAATCAAAAGCGCCATGCCTGCCACCGTCATATAAACTCCCGTATCGAAAAGGAGCGGAGTTCCCAGCGATCCGACAATGGGCAACCGGTCGCCGGCCCAGAGTCCGGTCAAGAAGGGGCGGCCGGCAAACAGTGAAATGCAACCGCTGCCGATGGCGGTCACCAGCCCCCAGGCTACGAGGACGCGAGGATCAACATGCATTTTATGTCTGGTCGCCGACACCCCGTAAGCGAGGGCATACAAGGCAAAACCGGTGGCAGCCACCAACCCCCCCACGAAACCTCCTCCCGGTTCGCTGTGTCCGCGAAGCAGCAGGAATATTGAGTAAAGCAGTAACAGGGGCAACAGAATACGCGTTGCCGTCGACAAGATCAACGAACGGATCATTTTATCACCTGTCCTTTTTGTCGCGTGCCCTGAGCAGCGCATAGACGCCAAGGGACGCCACCGCCAGCACCGTGATTTCCGCCAGCGTATCGAGCGCGCGAAAATCCACCAGGATAACATTGACAACGTTGCGTCCGTGGGCCTGGGTCAGGGCGTTCTCCGCAAAAAAGCTGCTTATTCGGGATTGCACCGGTTCGGAAGTGGCCGTCAAGACCAGGGCGGTCATGACGCCGCCGTTGCCGAGGGCTATCACTGCATCTCGCAGCCGGGCACGCCTCCCTGAGCGGAGCGAAAAGCGCGGTAACCGGTACAGCACCAGGACAAACAATATGATGGAAAGCGTCTCGACACAGAACTGGGTCATGGCCAGATCAGGGGCACCGAAGAAGATATAGATCAGAGCCAGACCGTAGCCGACCACGCCAAGTGCCGCAACGGTTGCCAGTCGTGACTGGGACGTTGCGGCAAAAAACGCCGCTGCCAGGATAAGTACAGCGATTACCCATTCGTGAAAAAGTGCTTCGGGCTGGCCACCACCCCACCGAAATCCCGTCTTACTTGACATAGAGAAGGAGACCAGCAGAAAAGCCGTGCCCAGCACCGTCATAAGATAATAACGGAGATAGCCGCTTTGCAGAAATCGGGTCTGCAGATTTGCCAGCCTCGCTGTTCCATCGATTACCAGGTCGTACCAGCGCGCCGGTCCCCAGGCAGCCACCCACCGGATCCGGGCGGCGACAAGGTAAAGTTTTTTCCTGCCCGCATACAACGCCGCTCCCGCCCCATAGGTGACCATACTGAGAACCAGCACAGGGTTTAATCCATGCCACAGCCCCAGGTCGATCACTGTTGATTCGGCCAGCAGAGCATTCACCGCAGGAGCTACCAGCAGCCTGCCGACAACACCCGGAAAAAGGCCCAGGACGAGGCCGAGGGTTGCCAATATCAGAGGACACAACCACAGGCTTGGCGGGGGAGGGTGATGATTCTCAGGCATTGCAGGTGATTTTCCGAAAAATGGATTAATGGCGAAAATCCCCGCCGCCGTAACCATAATTATATTCGCCAGCAAGCCGGCTCCGGTAATTAGCGCTGCTGCCTGAGGCGCCTGCAGTTTGGCCTCGTAGAGAAGCTCTTTTCCTAGATAACCCAACATCGGCGGCAACCCGGCCATGGAGAGAGCCGCCAGCACCGCGGCCGCCGCAACCGCCGGCATCAGCCGCAGCAGCCCACTCAACTCCGTTATATTACGCGTTCCGGTCGTATGATCCACCACCCCGGCGACCAGAAAAAGGGATCCCTTGTAAAGCGCATGGACAATCAGATACACGATGGCGGCTTCGGCTGCCTGGGTCGTGCCGAGTCCGAGCAGAAGCACCAGCGTTCCCAACGAACTGACGGTAGTGTATGCCAGCAGGCGTTTCAAGTCCGTTTGCGTCACGGCCATGATGGCGCCAATCAGCATGGTAGCAGCCCCGAAAGCGGTCAGGATATAATGCCAGGCATCTGTTCCGCCGAGTATCGGGGTAAATCTTGCCAGCAGATACACGCCTGCCTTGACCATGGTCGCCGAGTGGAGGTAGGCGCTGACCGGTGTCGGAGCTTCCATTGCCGACGGAAGCCAGAAATGGAAGGGAAACTGGGCGGACTTGGTAAAGGCCCCGGCCAGGACCAGGAGGAGAATCGGCAGGTAGAGCCCATGGGCCCGGATTACGTCCCCCCTGTTCAGTAATTCGGATATCTCCAGGCTGCCGCCGACATGGCCCAGCAGCAGGAAGCCGACCAGTAGTGCCAGTCCGCCGGCGCCGGTGACCAGCAGCGCCTGGAGCGCTGCCTTGCGCGCGGTTTCCCGTTTATAATCGAAACCGATCAGGAGATAGGAACTGAGGCTGGTCAGTTCCCAGAAGACGAACAGGGTGATCATATTATCGGCCAGCACCAGTCCGAGCATGGATGACATGAACAGAAGCATGAAGGCGTAAAAACGCCCCAGGTGATCGTTCCCCTCAAGGTAGCCGGAGGAGTAAATCAATACCAGTACACCGGTACCGAGGATAAGGAGGGAAAAAAGCAGGCTCAGGCCATCCAGATACAATGAGAGGTTGATTCCGAGGGAAGGAAACCAGGGATACGTGGTAAAGAGTCTCTCACCGCCGGCGATCGATGTGATATTCAGCGCGAAATAACAGAATAATGCCGAGGGGAAAATGGCAAGCAGACCACCTGAGTTTCTGGGCAGAAACCGATGCACCCAGGGGGCGGCGAGCGCCGCCAGAAAAGCGATGATAAGCGCTATCAGCATAGCATGTATCCAATTCGGCAGAGTACGGATCCAATGGCAAAAGGTCGGGGATTTCGGATCGGACGATCAGGGAACCTTTGCGATTTTCAAGACACGTCCTGCGATAATGGCGAAAAGAATGGTAAAACCGCTCAACAGCGCACCCATCTTTGCCGAGCCCTCGAGGCTGACGTCGGTAAAGACGGTACCCGCCGCAAGTAAAGCAACCGTAAGGCCGATACCTGCTATCATCCCCACCAGGAACAGCTCTTTTTTACCGACCTTTTCCGGCAATGGAAAGCCGAACTTTGTTCCCAGATATCCCATTGCGAAAATGCCTCCGGTTTTACCGACAACGAGAGAAACCAAAACCAGCCAGGTTGCGCTTCCGATTTCGGATAATGCCATGCCGGCATTGGCCAGGCCAAACAGAAAAAGACCGAAATTAACGATGTTTTTCCATTCAAGTTCAAAATCGGCCAAGGTTGATCGATCAGTGATGTCGGCAGTGAAAATGTGTTCCTCTTCCCGCGTCGGGTGGGGAAAGAACGGAACAATAAACACCAGGGCGAGAGCCGGGTGGATTCAGATCACCGCCGGGGAGGCAAGCCTGGGTGATCTCCACTGTTGCCAGACCGAAAAAAAAGACCATGAAAATTTCGTTGGTGACAAAACGTAAGCTCAATTGACCGAACGCATGCGTTTCGGCAAATGGTTTATCGACAAAAGCGTGGTAATCTGCCGGTGACAGATTAACCCAGATCAGGGCCACGATGATTCCTGCGATTAACGGAACTGAAAACTCAAAGATCAGGTTCAGTATTTTTTTCATGCGTTTTCTCCAAAAGGAAGATGAAACTAAAATAGAAATTCCCGTGCAGAGTCGCAGGTTTATCATGAGGGAATTACTACCGCTCCGAAATCAACACTGAAATTCTATCACATAATGACTCTTGGAAAAGTCGATGTCTCGATTATGAGGCATACCCACCCCTGGTCTGTTCTTTTGTCGGCGTTCTTTGGCTTGTGTGGTAAAGGCTTGCGTTGACTTCCCTTTGACGGGAGCAATCTTTGAGTAGCGTAGTACGCTAATGAGCAACAGAGAAGAGAAACATACCTTGGAACCATGAAAGAATAAGACAATCAGCAAGACTCCTCACCCAATGCGGAAGTTGCAGTCCTGAGGGAAAATCGCACACATTGTATCATTGTGCGGGTACTGCTTTTAATGATGGCGGTGGGAGATTGCCTCTCACATAGCGGTAGATTTGTTGCTGGGGTAAGTAGGTTTGATCCTGTAAGGAATTTTGTGCGTATGGTTTTTTGATTATTATAGAACAGGCATTCTTTCTTTGGCAATAATTGAGAGTTTGGGAGACGCCCACATATATTCACATTCAGCAGATTCACGATATTCACTCATCACTCTTTTTAAAACTCCCGCATTTACGCAGATGCTGAAAACCTGACCATACACCAGCTCTGCGCATAAGCTTGCCGCCGGTCAGACCGGGCTGTCTGCCAAGTTTTTGCCCGGCGGCGACATACTCATGATAAATACACGAAGTGCGGCCCCTGAAGTCACTCGACTCCAGAGACCATGCCACCCGAACTATCTGACTAGTAGAATCGAACATTTGGCCCCGAGAAGCACGTGCCGTGCCACGCTTCCTATCAGGTATTTCGACAATCCCGTAGAGCCCAACGACGATATTACAATCAGTTCTACCCCCTTTTCGTCCGCCTCTTTCAGGATCTCATCGTGGGGAACTCCGGTTTTCACGTCGGCAGTGTACGAAATGTCTTCGAGGTCTGCAAATTTTGCAACCTGATTCTTTATACCGGTACGGGCGGCTTCCAGCATTTCCGTCTGGAGCTGAGTCGCCACTCCTTTACTGATACAGTAGTCCACGGTGCACTCTTGAATCGGGTCTTTAATGACATGAAGTAGAATAAGTTCTGCGTTGAACTGCTTCGAGATGTCAATCGCCTGTCTGACGGCCTTGTCTGCATGCTCCGACATATCCGTTGGTACAAGAATCCGGGTTGGTTTAAACATAGTGTTTTTCCTCCTTCATTAAAATTGAATTCCCACGGAAGCTACATCCCGTATAACTATTATTACGCGAAAAAAGCTGTAGTCAACTAATGAGTATTACCGGCTATTAAATTATTTTACAAATTCGGGAACGAGGGGAAATTCTATACAGAAGGCGAAAATGATCAGTAGACGAGGAATGACCAAAGCAAAATGTTACGCATGAAAAAACCATTGGCGTTGAAAACAACCTGGATTGTGGACCAATCCAGGTTGTTACATTAGTTTCCGTCCGGAACGGGTGCTTTTTCCCCTTGGCGGAGTTTTTCTTCAGATTTGCTTGTGCGGCGTACCTGTGTACGCCTCCGTGCAAGTCCTCGACTTCCTTGCCAGAAGGAAAAATTACCGTTTTCCAAATCGGAAACCTGCAGTTTCACATCCGGAGTTTTTGGATGAAAACAAAAATAGCTTCAAGTGGAGGATATTTCTATCCGGAACTGTGCACCAACGTCCGTAGTAACCGCACGCAGTGTTCCTCCCATGTTTTTTTCAATGATATTTCTTGACATATACAGACCAATTCCGGTGCCGCCGCCCGATTCATTGGTCGTAAAATAAAAGTCGAAGATCTTGTCCATGATTGCCTCGGGAATGCCCCCGCCATTATCCGTTATCGTGACAACCGTCTTATTATCTACCGCAAAAGCCCTTATGATAACCCTCGGGTTTTCCGGTCCTCTTGATCTGAAGACATCCCTCGCGTTGGCCAATATGTTAAGGAGCACCTGAGCATATTCCTTCGGATAGCCGAACGCCGTCAATCCGGGATCGACATCTAGCTCAACAGCTATGGAATAAAATCTGAAGGCCGGCATAATAAAAGCGAGGGACTGATCGATGGAGTCTTTTATATTGAACACTATTTTTTCTTTATCCGGCCGGTAAAACCCTCTGAAGATGTCGATGGTCTGCGCCATATGCTGCACCAGGGCCATTGTTTTGCTGACGCTTTCCTCGATGAGTTCATCGGTAAGTTCGCCATATGAAGAGGCTTCTCCCAGTCCCTGAACGATAAGGGAAATTGAATTGAGGGGCTGCTTCCACTGATGGGCTATATGATCCAGCATTTCCCCCAAAGCCGCCTGGCGGTTCTGCTGAATGAGCATGATGTCTTTTTCCCGGTTTATTGCAACCTCTTCCCTGACCCTTTTCTCAAGGGTTTCGTTCAGTTCCTGCAGCAGCTTTTTCTGGAGCTGAAGCTGTTCCTCGAACAGTTTGCGATCGTTTATGTCTATCATCATGGAATGCTTTGACATGGATCCGTCTGCATGATGGATAGGAACGTTCAGCACTTCATACCAGCAATTGTCCTTTGGGCTGAACATGTCCCGGTGGATCGTCTCACCTGCGAAAACCCGGTCATTAACGCACCACGGACATACGGAGTCCCTGTCGTGCATGACCTCGTAACAATATTCGCCGACCGCATCGCGGCCTGCCCGTTCGCTCAGCTTCCTGTTCATGAACTCGATGTGATAATCCTGCGAAGAGACATAGATTAATCCGTCAAAGGAATCCACTATCGCCTGGTATTTCGCCCTGCTCTCGCGGATAGCATCTTCGGCCCGCTTGCGCTCGGTGACATCGATGACAATCCCCTCGAAGTTTTTGACGCTTCCCGAGGCGCCTCGTTCCACATGGGTATGCTCGTTTACCCAGCGGACCGCCCCCTCCTTGGTCATGATCCGGTATTCCAGGCGGAACTGGTCGGCCCCTTGGTCGCAAAAATCATGGACCTCACGGGTTACCCGTTCCAGATCGTCAGGGTGCAGTATTGAAGAATAGGTGATGGAACCGGAAAGAAAATCATCAGGGAGATAGCCGAACTGTAGCACATTTCCGGAAACCAGCTCCACGGACCAATCATTGTCCCCCTTCCAGCGGAACAGTACCGCCGGGCTGTTTTCCACCACCAGGTTGGCCTCCCGCAATGTTTGCATTAGCCGGTCACGATCAGCCAGAAAATGCGCCAGCTTGATATTGGCGTAGCTCAGCTTCGAGAACATGTCGGTGAGCCTCAGGAAAACGGCCTTTCCCAGGTTCACGAGCTCTTCGCTGTGGCGGGGAACTGCTTCCAGGGCGGCGATGTACTCCTCTTCGGGGAAACCGTTCGTTCTCGCCTGCAAACGGAAAAGGTCGTAATCGAGCTCCTCGTTCTCAAGGAAGAACTGCCCCATGAAGAGATTGCCCATATGTTTTTCCCCGACGATGATCGGGGTGACGATGTGCCACATGTTATTCAGGCATCGGTACGTCTTGAACTCTCCCCGCGGGATGCCAACCGTGAGGTCCGAGTCGCTTTCAAGGCATTTCTGCAGGGTTTCCGGATGGAGACGATGAAATTTTGAGCAGATATCCTGCCAGCCCACATCGGCCAGAACCCGTCCTTTGAGATCGATGATGCTCATTTTGAGGCCGATGATGCGATAGAGGTCATCCATGAGCGCCCGGATCTGCGGCGCATCCAGAATGTCGGCAAGGTCCAGTTCGCCGGTATCGCCTTCGGGGTTGAGAATGCTCTCCAGTTTCAGCCTTACCCGCGACTCGCTCTCCTGTAACGCCTCCTCCGACCGTTTGCGTTCGGTAATGTCCTTGGCGAAAGTAACGTTGATATTCAGTTCGTTATCCTGAGATTCCAGATAATTGACCGTTATCTCCACCGGAAAGGTCGAGCCATCCTTGCGGCGATGTAGTGATTCAAAGGTCCTGGAACCGGCGGCCCGCGTACTTTTCCGGTGTTCCCGGAATGTCTCATGGTTGAAGCTCGGATCAATGTCATAAACCGTCATCGAACAGAGCTCTTCAGCGGTATACCCCAGAGTCCGGCAGGTATACTCATTGGCATAGAGTATGTTTCCTTCCTCCGAGATCCGGTGTATTCCGATAGAGGCCTTATCCACCAGGAACTGGGTCAGTTCCAGCTCCGCAATTGCCCGCTTCTGTTCGGTGATATCGCGGCTTACCCCGACAACCCCGAGGATTTCGCCGTCGAGGTCGAAAAAAGGCGTCTTGAGCGTCTCCAAAAGAACGCGACGGCCGTCCGGATACACGATCCATTCCTCATTGCGGCGGGACTCCTCCGTTGACAATATCTCCAGGTCCATCTGCCGGAACGAATCAGCAACATCCCCACTGAAGATCTCAAAATCAGTGCGGCCCACCAGATCCTTTTCCGCCCGCCCCGCAAAGGCCTCGAAAGCCTTGTTGCAGCCAAGGTAAGCCCTGTTGCAGTCCTTGTAGAATATGAGATCGGGCATGGCATCGATCAGGGTGCGCAGCAAATTGTTCTTCTGGGCAAGCGCGCATGCCAGTTTTCGTTGAGCCATCTCGCTCTTTCGCAGCAGCTCCTCCGCCCGTTTGCGCTCGGTGATGTCCTGATTGGCGCCGCGCGTCTTGAGGATGCGGCCTGTCTCATCGCGTACGACCTCGCTACGTACTACAATGAAGCGCTCCTCTCCATCGGCGAGGATGATCCGGTGCTCTATTTGAAAGCATGGGTTTACCGGCTCTTCGGCAATACATTTGACGATCCTCGCGTTTTCCTCGGAAGGAATGAATTTCCGGACATAATCCTCGGCGGACATCAGTGTCCCGCCCTCCCGCTCGGCGGTGGTGCCGTACAGCGTATAGAACTGATCGTCGAAGGTGAACATGCCGGACCTGACATCGTATTCCCACGGTGCCAGCTTGGCGAGATCCATGGCCATCTTCAGCCGCGCCTCGCTTTCGCGCAAAGCCATCTCGGCGCGTTTACGCTCCGTGATGTCCTTGACGACCGAGAAGGTGTACGACTTGCCCTGGAATTCCAGGTTATTGGCGGTTATCTCCACCGGGAACGTCGTCCCGTCCTTTCGCCGGTGAACCGTTTCATGGGTAGCGAAACCCGTATCATCCAGCATCCTTTTGATTTCCAGCATTTTCTCGTGTGTTATGGCGGGATCGATATCG
>Ga0351906_1203_pt1 | contig 12898 bp, 8 predicted proteins | sample BONcelHT113001E5_FD_206866 | JGI IMG/M metagenome (GOLD analysis project Ga0351906, IMG submission 206866) | Enriched cells from coal bed in the Powder River Basin, Montana, United States - BONCAT cells T11 rep1 HSBNCT.T11.300.1.E5 ... | reverse complement strand
TGTGCATTCATGAAAGTAGAGATAAGTAGGATCATTTATCTTATGGCTGGAATCTACGGCAGATGAGGGAGGTTTCTGATGGAAAAAGTGGAGTATAAAAAAGCGTTTAAGGAGCTCTATCTACCTAAAAACCAACCTGTCTTGGTGGAAGTGCCCTCGATCTTGTTTGCGGTGATTGAGGGCTAGGGAGACCCCAATGAGGAAGCTTTTTCTGTGCAGGCAACGGGTACGAACGAGCATCACTCAAGCATCGGGAAATCTACCTTTCTGACCCTCGAAAGACGGAAGCCAGTAAATTAAAAACAGTGCTGAGGTTTAAGGTAAGGAAGGGAAGATAGAATAAACTATGAGACTTATGAATCGATCGGTAATCCCCTTGAAATTTTTTTAACGACATTGCAATGTAGTTAAAAGTTAAAATTAACGACATCACGATGCAGTTAAAATACAAAAACATCCCCAGTGGTGGGATAATGTTTACATTCTGATTTCTATGTGGTACTATAAATGAAACTTTAAATGAAACTATATATAGGAGCACAAGGTGAATTTGAAAGAGCTGAGCCTTCCGGAGGAAAGACTTACCAAGGCGAAAACCAACTCCATTGATGAAGCTTTTTTTTGGCAATTTATTGAGCAACATTATGGTTATTCACGTACCAAAAAAGTGAAAGATTTGCCAAGATTACTTGAAAATCTTGCCCTGGCCAACGGGGCTTATTTAAACTTAGCTGGTTTGCTGTTATTTGGAGAAAACCCTCAAATCGTAAAGCCTTCCTTTATAATTAAATCCATCTTCTTCCCTGGTACAACCAATGATATGGACTATTATCTCGATAAGGAAGATCACACGGGCCATTTTAAGGAAGTCTTTCAAAAAGCGATCGGTTTCATCATGCGATGTCTTCCCAAGGTTCAATCAGGGAAAAGTGTAAATTCTCTTTCTGTTCCTGAGATATCAAGGATAGTTTTCGAAGAATTGCTGGTCAATGCTTTGGTTCATCGTGATTATTTTTGCGAGTCACCTATTCGAGTGTTTGTATATCAGGATAGGATCGAGATCATAAGTCCGGGAAGTTTGCCAAACCATCTAACGATTTTAAAATTAAAGGCAGGGATATCCATTAGTCGGAATCCGATTCTATGCTCTTATGTGTCCAAGGGCATATTGCCTTATAGTGGGCTAGGAACTGGCATCCAAAGGGCGTTGGAACAATATCCACACATTACTTTTAAAGACGACAAAGATTTAAATCAGTTTAAGGTAATTATTCATAGGAAAAGGGAACATTTATTTAAATATAACACTTTAAGTGAAACTTTAAATGAAACTATAAAAGACACTGATGCTTCATTGTTGAATCTTTTAAAAGAAAACCCAGAAATGTCTTATGATGAAATAGCGGAAAGCCTTAACAAGGGGCGATCAACGATTTATCGCAGTATTATCAAGCTTAGGAGAGAAAAAAAGTTAATGCGTATGGGTTCCAGGAAAACTGGATATTGGAAAGTCTGTGAGTCAAGCTGATTGTTTATCTATGGTCAATGCAAAAATCGGCCCCAGTTTGTTTTTTGATGTCATATCGAAGGAGAGATGAGAATGGATAGCATAAGATTGGAGCATGTTCCAAGAATTGCCATGTTTATTGGTGAAACATCGTACCTGACGCCTTTTGTTGGATCCTTATACGCATCTTTAAAAAGTCTTGGTGAGAGTTTTACCTATGCAGATTTGTTGGGTCTCAGTGGGGCTGGGAATCGCCTGCGATGGTATCCAGGCACTTGGGATCCAAGTAATGTTGATTTGTCTCAATGTGAGAATCCTCCATTTACTCCTCATTTTCGAGCATTAAAGGCAGTAGGTTGGGATGCGGAAGTCAGGCTAACCAAGAGCTTTAAGGATGCAAATTCCAACTTAGTGGATCAAGAAACAGCTCAAAAAGATATCGTCAACTCCATCAAGCTGGGTAGACCTGTCATTGCGATGGGTATTATCGGACCGCCAGAGTGCTGTGTGGTGTTTGGCTATGAAAATTCAGGAGAATCCCTCGTGGGATGGAATTATTTCCAAGGCGATGAAGGATATGACCCTGAAAAGCCTTTCACCAAGAGCGAATGGTTTGGAAATTTATGGGGATATTTCCTGCTAACTAATAAAATAGGAATACCTGATCCAAGACAAAGTGCGATATCATCTTTCCGCGCCATTGTGAATCATTTTCATCAAGCAGAAGTATTTGGAGCCAAAGTTGGATTGAGCGCTTGGAGCGCTATGTTGGATCAACTTGAGAAGGATGATTTCTCAAAGTGCAGTTTGGACTTTCCAGAGGGATCTCCGGGCGATGATGCAAGCTGGCAAAATAGCGTAAAGGGTCGCTTTATGGTTTATTGTGATGCACTTTGTCAGATATATGAACGCCATAACGTCTTGCCCTATTACCGAAACTTGTCTCAAAGTTTCCCAGAATGGAAAGCGTTTTTGGAGCCTGCTATAGACGCATGGGAAGACTGTGCTTCTTATGGTGGTTATTTGTGGAAATATATGGGGATGAATAATGAGGGGTTGGAGAAATTTAAAACCCCTGAACTAAGGAAGATTTTGGCAACGGAAGGGTATCGGTGCAGGGAGAAAGATAAAGAAGCCATTGCTTGGATTGAAAAACTGCTTTCCAAGGAAAAAAGCTAAAAGATGTTGAGCACCACCCCCGATTTGTGATGTGTAGCATTTGCAAGTGGATTATGTTAAATTAGTTCATAAAAAGTACTGGTGGATAGGCGGTGAGATCTATGAATCGAGCTGTAAAAGGTGCATTACTTGTACTGGTGGTCTGTTTGCTCTCTTTTTCACTTAGTTCGTGTTTTGCTGTTTATAAGCTGATGGATCCGAGAAATGGCGTACCAAGGTGGAGGTGCTGTATGGATTTTGGCATTCATTGACCTTTGGGTCCGATAGGTCCCTATATTTTACTTCAGAAAATCAAAGCCTGTTGTTTTGCGTACGGGAGAGGAAGTAGTAGGAGTGAAGCAAATCGAATTGAATACAGAAAAGGATATTTCTTTTAGCAAGGTGGCAAAACTTTTTTTTACAGTATTCAAGCACTATGGATACCAAATCCTGGGTTTCTTTCTATTGAGTATCGCGATATGGATTTTTTTTGACCTGCACAAACAGATTCCAATGTCTCCCTGGCTTAAACAAGTTATTGAGTATCTTGGGTTTTATCGAACTCAAATACCAGGAATCTTTATGGTTTGTATGTTTTTCTGGGCTCAGTTGAAGGAAGTACCCAAAAAACACTTTCAAAACAACTTTCATATCATGGTCTGGTTTTTAACAGGTGGGATAATGAGTGCACTTGGAGAAATTTTTTATTTTGTATTTTCTTTTATTGTTGTGATACCTGCCTTTATATATGCTTTGTTTACAGGATTGCATCAGTTGGATAGCTTGCAAGGGTTGAGCTTCTTGGCTTTCATCCTTAATCCAGGGAATATCTTAAAACTTATACCTTTTCTTTTGCTTGCTGCGCCTGGAATTTGGCTTGTCAGTCGGTATTTCCTTTTCTCTTGGGTGGTAATGGATCAAGTATTTCCGACTGCATCTTTATATGTTGGCCGTAGGTCTTTTTTCCAGAACGATTCCGATCAGTCTAAGTATGATGATTGGTTTGACAGACCTCTCTTTGATTGTCCAGGATTGAAAATAAACAAAAGGTTGACTTCGATAAAACCCTTTGTTTGGTTTCTTTACTCATTTATTACTTTCTTGGTCTTTATCATAGCCTATAAAGTTTTTCCTTATCCCTACAAGGTCATTGTATTGATGTTGCTTTTTATTCTTAGAACTGTTCTTAATGCTATTATTTACCATACTTTGACCTCAATGGTGAAAATTACCACTTACTACAAATAAGAAACGTTCCTACTTGTCATTTAAAGTAGATAGTGACGGTTTGGGTGCTTGCTTCCCACTCCACTTTGGCTCCAAAGGTTTCGCTGATGAAGCGGAGGGGGACAAAGGATCTTGCATTTCTTATGAGCGGAGGGACATCCAGGGTGATTTCTTTGTTTGGTTCCTTGCTGGGAGGTAGGGGTTCGATAAGTGCTTTGGGGTTATCGATCCAGAGGCGAATGCGCATTAGATCCAGCGTTATTTGTATTTCTCTTTGCGCAGCAAAGTTATATTCCACTTTGGCTCCAAAACCTTCAGCAACAAATCGCAAAGGTATCATGGTACGCCCTTGTAGGATAAAGGGAGCAGCATCAAGAGGAGCCGCGGGTTCGCCGTTAATGATAGGAATAGGGTTGTCTATCTTTAGCGTAATCACCACTCCATAGCTGCCCTTGAATGGAATAATCACCTGGGCTTGCTCGGGATCGTTGCTTTGAATATTCAGGGTGCCCTCAAAAGCGCCATAGCTCTCGATGAGGCTGAGATCCAGCTTGATTTGAATGCTCTTGCTTTCTCGCGGAGGGATGCTTAAGTGGGATTCAGATAGCTGAAGTGCAGGATAAGAAGAGGACAGGCTAAGCTCCAGACTTTCACCCCCTTCGTTGGAGATGTCAAGCTTTTGAAGGGGAGGATCACTTTTTCTTATGGTGCCAAAATCGATGGATTCAAGGGAGAGCTTGAGCTTGGGAGACAGAAGAGTTGCTTCGGTGGGAAGGGTAAGTTTAGGGCGATCGGGATCGTTGGAAGTAATCTCGATGGTACTGCCCCAGAGCCCTGCTTGTTCGATTTTATCGGGATGAAGAGTGATTTGGATCTCCTGGGTTTGTTGGGGCTCTACAGAAAATTCCCGGGTATCAAATGTAATACAGGGAGAGTCAGTGTTTATGCTTCCTGTTAACAAGTTTGCACCCACATTGCTGATGGTGATTTTTTGCATGGAGTTGATGCCCCGGGCTACTTCAAAAAAGTTTAGTTTTTCTGGCTTGACCGAGATTTGGGGAGTAAGGGTCGTGGCTTCCTCGCTTTTCCAATACCAATAAGCTGCATTCCAGGTGCTGGGAGAATCAGTGAATGATGGTTTGAAATTTGCTATTTTAATATGAGCAGAGGAAACTATGCATTTGAAATATAGCGGAATAGATGGAAGTTCTTGAACAAGAATCGAATGGATTTCGCTAATTCGCTGGTATATTTCCTTGCTATTATTCGATTTTTCTATCTCTTTACTCAAGTCGTCCACCTTTTTATTGCTGTAACCAGTATAATTGATCCCTTCATAATAGTTGTCTTGAGTTGGAATCTCATCGGATATTATGAGAGGGTATAACTGGAATTTGTGAGACCAGATCCATGAATACATAGCTGCAGTAGGGCCATCAAAGTTTCTCCTTTGAAGTGTATCGCGGAAAAATTTGGAAGCTTCTTCGTTTTTAATTTTAACATCAACTCCGATTGCTTTCCATTGAGAGCTAATTACATTTTGTATTTTTTCCCGATATGCAATTCCAATGCCAGTCATAAGAGTAATACTGAGAGCTTGTTTGTTTTTTTCTCTAATCATAGTTTTCTCGTTTAGTTTCCAGCCTGCTTCATCCAGTAATAATTTAGCTTTTTCAGTGTCATGATTGTACATTTTAAGTTTTGACAATTCGTATGACGGATGCTGAGGAATAAGCCATCCTTGAGACAGGGAGCCGAAGTCTTCAACTAATTCAATTAGTTCATTTTTATCAATAGAATAAGCTAAAGCTTGTCGAACTCGAACATCGCTTAAAGTTGGATCATCAACATTAAAGTCTATGTGTTCCCAGATAGTACATGGCGTACAATAAGGAATATGGTTTAGTTTTTCCAAATCTTGCAACTTGTTTGCTTTTTCAGAGTTGAGCCCATACAAGGTCATATCAATATCTTCATTGAGAACAGCGTCAAAGAGTTCGTTTGTGGTTTGGTAAAAATTCAAAGTAATTTTATTAAGTAAGGGTTTTCCAAGATAGAAGTAATCATTTGCTTCAAGAATCATTTTTTTATTTGGGATCCATGAGGTAACTTTGTATGGACCTGCATGGAGTGGTTGCTTGTTGTATAGTTCATCCCAATTACACTTACGAACAAATTCCATATCTGCAAGGTATTTTTCAGATTTGTACCCTTCATTGTCAGGATATTCTGGGGGAATATAGTAGTCTGGGTTGTTTAGATCGTATGGTTCTAAATGATACTCATATTTTTCTTCAAAGTATTTTCTGGGCAAAGGAACTATATTGTCGCAATAAAGAAAGGGACTATTCCAACTTGTTTTAATGGTAAAATCATCTATTGCTTCAATATAATCAAGAGAGTAGTATTCTTCCGTCCGTACTTCAGGGAAAATAAAGATAGCTGGGTGAAAATACAAGTAACGCCAAAAAACAAAATCATCTGCAGTAATAGGACTTCCATCGGACCATTTTAATCCTTTGCGTAACTCAAAAGTGAGTTCCATGTTTATAAAGTTGCCTTGCTCATCGTAGTTAATTTTCCAAAGTCCATTTTCTTTTGTGGGAATTCTTTTAGTAAGTGTTGGAAATATGCCCCAACGGGAGTCGAGTCTTCTATCAGATTCTTCATAAACAAGAGAAAATATTTGAGCATTTATCTGAGGAAAAGCTAAGTGCCAAAAAAGATATTTGGGTTCTTCTGGTAAACCGATTACCACTTCTCCCCCTCGTTGCGGAGGATACACCAACTGATACAAGCTGTAGGCAGCCTCTCCAGTTAAAAGGGGAGCTTCAGCCTGGACATAGCGGAAGTCGTCCAAACTTACATGACGGTATTCCATGAGCTGATAATCGGGGGCATAACAAGTGCTCAGTGCACCCATGGCACGATCAGGGATGCCATCGTAACCATCCTGGGCAGGAATCAGGGGCTCGCTGAATTCCTGAGCTCTTTTCTTTGCCAGGTCTCCATGGCTATTGATCAGCCATATCCCAGCATCTGCACGGAGGATAGGGTCTTTAGGGCGGAAGCTGTCGGTTTTTTCGATGATGCCAGCTTCGAGGGCGGTCATGATGTAGGGATAGTTGGGGTCGGAGGGATCCAGGTCGGTGAATTGATGTTTGCTTTCCTGGAGAGGGAGGAGGCGTGCTTTCACCAGCCAACGGGCAAAGTCCCCTCGTTTAACCAGTTGAAAAGCATCCTGTGGATCGCGCCTTTCCCAGATTTCCAGGGGGGCTATTTTTTGGACATACTCTTTGGTCCATTCGAGGGTATCGAGCCTCGTGCCTTCGGGCAGCAGCTCCAGGGCCTTGGCATGGCTTACCATGGAAGAAATTCCTTGGGTAGCTGACCAGGGGGTAGCAACTAGAAACAGACTTAAGCATACTAGAATACTGATCCAACGGTTTAGATTCATTTTATCCTCCCCATAAAGTGCTTTTAGCTTGTTCTTAGAGACAGTATAAACAAAAATTTAAGGGAGATGAGTAGATTGTCAAGAGTTAAACCAGTCTATTGACAAATCTACCGATTTGATTATCCTAAAGTAGGAAAGTAGGATTATCGGAGGAGTGTACTATGCTGATTGAAATAAGAAAAAAAAACCAGATTACCTTGCCAGCAGAGCTCATCAAGCAGATGGGTTTAAAAGAGGGAGACGTGCTTAGCGTCGAAGCCTCGAAAAAGGCAATCACACTTAAGCCTGTGGTGGTGATACCTAAAGAGGACTTACCTCGTTTTCATGAGAATATGGAAAGCTATTTAGCTAGTGAAGCAGTTTTGAAAAAAGACTGGCTGACGCCTGAAGAAGATGAAGCATATTAGCGATGCTTTGATCTCCATGTTTTCACAGTTATTGTATATGAAGGGTAATGTGTTTGATAAATAGCGAATGTTCTGTCTTCACTAAGAATTGAAGGAGGATTAATGGGACAAACAATACGATTAACTGCAATATTATGGGTATTTTTCTTTTTAACCTATGTTCCTTTACCTATTAAGACTCCAACGCAATCCAGGGAGTTCTTGCTCAATGCTGCTCAGATGCCTGTGCTGCAGCTTGATTATGCAGGTGAAACCAGAGCTTTTTCTCCACAATCTTATGGTTTTAATACAAATATCTTAGGGGGGCCTGCTTGGCAGGATCCAAAATTCATTACGATGATTGAGCAATTTAAACCCCAATTGATGAGATATCCTGGGGGTACTGTAGCTAATTATTGGGATTGGAGAAAAGGTTTTGTCCTGGACAATTTACCTGACGATACTCCTTTGGGCTTGAAAAACCTGAAAATGAAGGTTTCGGCTACCTTGGACGAATTTAAAGTTGCAGCTGAAAGGATTGGATTTACCCCAATCTTTGTCTTGAATATGGAGACTTCAAACCTGTCCTATCAAATGGAAATGCTTCATTATGCTAAAGCTATTGGGCTTGAGGTGAAGTATATTGAACTGGGTAATGAGTTCTATTTTCAACACACTCGCAATCTTCGGAATAAATATCCTTCGGGTAAGGTCTATGCGGAAGAATCCAATCGATGGGCTAAGAAGATTAAAGAAGACTTTCCTGATGCTTTGATTGCTGTTCATGGCTTGATTGATCCTCGTTCAGATAGCGAAAGACCAAAAAACAGAGTGATGGAAGAGTGGAATTATTCCATGAAGGAGCTTGTTGAAGAAAGCATATGGATTGACGCAGTAGCCTTGCATATTTATATTCCAAATAGTATCAAAACCGCAGAAGAAATGACTAGTTTGGAAGGTATCCAGAAGTCATTGGCCCAGTCTTATCTTGGTTTGGAAGCTTTGAAGCAAACTATGCTGAAGCTACCTTCAAATAAACAAATCTGGATCACTGAGTTCAATTTGATGGATGAACATCAAACTCTACATTCCAGATGGGCTCATGGTCTTTCTGTTGGAATTCAACTGCTCTCCTATCTTGAAATGGATGAGATTGATATCATTTTGTATCACTCTTTGATTGGGCGGTCTGATTTTACAGCTTTTTTTAAAGATCCTGATGGTCTTTATTATGGATACCCAGAGTTAAAAACCAAACCCTGGAGCCTTTCCGCAACTGGCATAGTCTTGAGAGAAATCTTTGAGGGAATGAGCCATGCAGAGAGATTCCAAGCGATGCATGTTAATACATTTTCCTACATGAATCGAACCAAGGGGGAAATGATAGCTTTCACTTTTTGGGAGGAAGCAAAGCAACAAGTAGTTTTGATCAATTTCAGCTCGAGAAGATTTTTACTACAGCTTCCTGACAGGAGCATGAAAAGAGTGTGGACACATCGTGAAACATATGCCACCCCTTTACAAATTGTTTTTGACGAGGAGAAAAATACTTCCCGATTTACCCATCTGAAGGTTAAAACGAGCTCTATCCAACCTTATTCTATTAATGTATTTACAAGCGAATGATTTTTTTTAATTTCGCACTGAAAAGTGTCGCACGGGGACGTAGTGTGTCATGAGTAAGAACAGGATACTTCAGAGGGAGGTGAGGAAAGTAAACGAAGTCAAAGACTTACGTAACTGTTTTCTGGATGAGAGGTCAGGTCTCTCGAAATCGACCTAGCAGGAGGAGGTTTCAAACCACCTGGAGCTGCTCTGTTCAAAAGGCAGGGTAGTGAGCATCCATGGAAAAGGCTGCAAGAGCAGTCAGGTACGGAATAGCAAGATGAACACCAGTGAACCATTGACGAGGTCTCGAAAATGCTAAATGATGTCAAAATCAGTGTGCTACGTCTACACTGAGAAGAGAGGGGACAGTGACCTGTATCGACCCCTTGGCATCCGGGATACAGATGGCATGAGGCTATTCCAGGCCAGAAAACGGAACATGAGAGGCTTCACGCTTAGGAAGTAGGAAAACTTACAAGGGCAACACCCCAAGAAGGAAAGTACGAAAATCAACCCCTGATCGTGGAGTGTCGGAGGTTCCCATAGTAGCGAAGAAGCTTTTGAAAGAAAGCAGAGCCAAGGGGAACCATGGAAAAGCCTCATTACATTAATCAACCGAAAGGAAAGAAGAAATGAGTGACGCCGCATCAAGCTATGAAGGAAAAACCATTGCCATCAGTAAAGCGCAAGTGGAAGAAGCCTATCAGCAGGTAAAACGCAATAAGGGAGCCCCAGGCTATGACCATCAAAGCCTGCTCCACTTTGAAGCACAAAAAGAAAAAGAGCTCTACAAAATCTGGAATCGCCTGAGTTCAGGAAGCTATTTCCCCCCTCCCCTGCGCACCGTCATGATTCCCAAAGCCTCGGGAGCGAAACGACCCTTGGGTATCCCCACCGTAGGGGATCGGGTCGCCCAAATGGTGATTAAAACACTGCTTGACCCCTATCTGGAACCCCTATTTCACCCCGATTCCTATGGCTATCGCCCCAAGAAATCCGCTCATCAAGCCTTAGCCATTACCCGAAGCCGATGCTGGAAGCAGGATTGGATCCTCGACCTGGACATTCGAGCCTTCTTTGAGCAAGTGAACCACCTCCTGTTAAACAAGATGTTACAGCACTATGTTTCCGAAGTCTGGATCCTTCGCTATCTTCAGCGTTGGATTCAAGCCCCCGTAGAACAAGCTCAGGGAGTCTTGGCTTGTCCCTTGCAAGGACTTCCTCAAGGGGGAGTCATCAGTCCCTTGTTGGCAAACCTGTACCTGCATGTCACCTTGGATAGCTGGCTTCGAAAGCATTTTCCTCACGTGAAGTTTGCACGTTACGCGGATGATATGGTCTTACATCTATCCAGTGAACACGAAGCTCAAGCCTTGTTACAAGCCATACGAAAGCGCTTGGCTCAAGCCAAACTAAGCCTGAATGAAAGTAAAACCCATATTGTCTACTGCAAGGATAGCAGTAGAAAAGGAAACTACCCCACCATTCAATTTGACTTCCTGGGCTATACCTTTCGTCCTCGAGCCGCTAAAGACAAGCAAGGGAAAGGTTTCACGAGTTTTCTCCCTGCCCTTTCTCCCAAAGCCAGAAAAACCATGAATCTCAAAATGAAGCAATGGAATAGCCGACAGAAAACTCCCCTGAGCCTGGAAGCAGTAGCCCAGTATTGGAATCCCATCTTGCGAGGATGGATTACCTATTATGGGAAATTCTATCCCTCCGCCCTGCATTGGTTAAAAGAACGTATGGATGAGCTACTGGTGCGATGGATGAGAGCCAAATACAAACGCTTCCGCTACCGACCCACCCGAGCCTTTCAATGGCTAAAGTTCCTGCGGCAACGGCAAGCGAACTTATTTGTATATTGGGCACTGAAGTAATTCCTTCAACGATTGGATGTTTTCCATAAGAGCTGGATGAGTTGAGAGGCTCACGTCCAGTTCTGTGAGAGCCTGAGGGTGAAATTCCCTCGGGCTACTCGACGACTTTGCGACATATTAGTTTACAAAAAGGACTGCACAAAAGAACCGTCCCCGTGTGCTACCGTTTGTGTGGACAATGGATATGGTACTCCGGGAATATGTAAGCAACTGTTACTATCGAATCTTCTTACCTATTTAAAAAAGTTATGGTGAGCTGCAATACCGTAGCAAAGGAAACCCAAATCAGATAAGGGATCTGGATATAGGCAACCCATCGTACATGGGGATAAATAGCAATCATTGCCCAGATCAGCGTAATAAGGAGCAGAAGAATATCGATAGCAGCCAGCAAGTTGTTCTTGAGGCCAAACTGCAGTGGAGTAAATGCAAAATTGAACACCAAGTTGAGGATGAAGGGAAGCGCGACTATAAAAGGAAGCTCTTTGCGTATGGCTCCCAGGAACACCTTACCAAACGAAATTGCAATCATCACATAAAGAATCGACCAAACAGGTCCAAACAGCCAGGAGGGTGGCGACCAGGAAGGTTTGATCAACTTGGAATACCACAAACTTTCATTCATCTTTTCGCATCCTTTCTTTTATAAAGCCCCCTACTAGCGTGGCCTGGCGACTAATGTCGCGCGGGGACGTAGACTTTGCGACATGTTAGTTTACAAAAAGGACTGCACAAAAGAACCGTCCCCGTGTGCTACCCGTGTGCTATTTCTTTAAAAATGCGATGAGGACCTGTGAAAACTGCTCTGGATCTTGAAACATAAGTCCGTGACCGGTGTTTTCTATCAAGCTGAGTTCTGCGTTGGGTAGTCTCTCTTTCAGATAGCTCGAATTGCTAGGGGGTACCAGAACATCTTCTTTTCCTGCAATCAGGAGGGTAGGATTGGTGAGGGTAGCAAGTCTTTCCCCCAAGCCTTCCCATTTCCCTATGGCCATGGATTGTTTGCCAATGTTTTCGGGGTTGATGTTGCCTAAAGGTCGATAAAAGATTTCTTTAATTCTCTCTCCATTGCTTTCCAGCCATTTCTCTGGGAATAAAAGACTAATCCATCTCGATCCTTGCTCCTCAGGGGTGCCAGTGGTGTCTTCGAGTTTTGCCATTACCTCAGAGGAAGGGGGAAACATAGATGGGTCGGGCACAGAGGCGTATAAGACGAGTTTATTAATACGTTCTGGGTTTCTGGAAGCTAACTCTTGAGCGATGTAGGAGCCCATGGACCAACCAAGGACATGAGCTTTTTCTATGTTTAAAGCATCTAAAAGACCCAAGGTATCCTCGGAAAATTGCGCTAGGCTGAATTCTTTTCCTCCTGCACTGCTTTCTCCCATGCCGCGATTATCAAAAATGATTACCTGGAAGTGCTCTGAGAGATTGTTGATGAGCTTTTCTTCCCATAAATTCATGGTGGAGCCATATCCCATTATCATCAAGAGAGGGTGCCCTTTTCCGTAAGTACGATAACCCATTTCAAGATCTCCAACATTAAGCATTTCAAGCCTCCCGGTTTTGATAATATTTTCGGTTTGAGTTGTAGTCGTTCCTGGGAAAACGATCTTGAACACAAGAAATGCAAGAAGCAAGACCAGCATCACCACTAAAACCCAGCGGAGAGATG
>Ga0351906_1202_pt1 | contig 12909 bp, 7 predicted proteins | sample BONcelHT113001E5_FD_206866 | JGI IMG/M metagenome (GOLD analysis project Ga0351906, IMG submission 206866) | Enriched cells from coal bed in the Powder River Basin, Montana, United States - BONCAT cells T11 rep1 HSBNCT.T11.300.1.E5 ... | reverse complement strand
GCTGCTGGACGACGAGGACGATGAACTGCTGGAGGATGGCGAACTGCCGCTCGACGAGGAAGACGAACTGGACGAGGAACTGCTGCTGGACGATGACGACGAGGGAGTCGAAGACGAGCTACTGCTGGACGACGACGAACTGGAAGAACTGCTGCTGGGAGACGACGAACTGCTCGACGACGAGCTGCTGCTGGAGGACGAACTGCTCGATGAGGATGACGAAGACGAACTACTGCTGCTCGGCGGCGGCGGAATCGAAGACGAACTGCTGGAGGAGGAAGTGGAACTGCTGCTCGACGAACTGGACGACGAATTGCTGCTGGAAGACGACGAAGACGACGAGCTGCTGCTGGAGGCCGGCGGCACCGAGGACGAACTGCTGCTGGAGGACGAGGAGGAACTGGACGACGAACCGCTGCTGCTCGACGACGAGGAACTCGACGACGAACTGCTGCTGAAAGACGACGAACTGGAAGAACCGCCGTTGGAGGACGAACTGCTTGATGAGGAGGGCGAAGACGAGCTACTGCTACTCGGCGGTGGTGGAAGCGAAGAGGAGGAGCTGGATGGCGAACTACTGCTGGACGAACACGAACTGCTGCTCGGCGGCGGGGGAATCGAAGACGAACTGCTGGAAGAGGAAGAGTAACTGCTGTTCGACGAGGAGCATGAACTGGACGAACTACTGCTGGTCAAAGAAGACGAGGAACTCGGTGAGAAACTGCTGGAAGACGGAGAACTTAACGACGAGCTGCTGCTGGGCGGAGGGGGTGGATTGGACGACGAACTGCTGCTGGACGACGACAGGCTGGATGAACAACTGCTGCTGGACCAAAACGAACTGCTGCTGGACGACGAGTCGGGCCAAGAACTGCTGCTCCAGGAACTGGATGACCAACTGCTGGGACTGCTGGGATACCAACTGCTGCTCGACGAAAATTCGGCCATGTCCCGGAAGCCCTCCCAAATGCCGAGAATACTGCTCTGCGGCGCAACGGCAACCAGACCTTGCCCGCGACGGCGAACGGGTTCTACGAGGTGGGCCTGTCGGCCACCGCAATCTCACCGCCACGGGCTTCAAATGCGAAATTTAGCGGTTCCCGTGAAGGGGGTCAAGCAAATTCCCGAAAAATTTCCCAGATCTGGGGTCCCTCAAGATACAGGACTCCATCGGCGCTCCCCACCTTGAGGCGGAGGTGCGTGTGCAGTAGAATGCGGAGTCGTACGGGCAACATGTGAATGGAGCGATGGTGGACGGACTTAAAATCCCGCTCGGCTTGAGATTTGGGGTGTCGGGCATTTTACACGTCTTGAGATGGGTTGAATTCGATGGGACAGCCGCAGCACAAAGCAGAACCAAGGCGGGGAGACCAGCCTCCAATCGGTGAATTGTGCGTTATCGGGCATCCGAGCCGGCTCGGCGGAGCCGACACAGAATTGGATCACCAGATCCACTGTTGGCAAGCGATGGGCGCGATCGTGCATGTCTGCCACACGGGGCCATTGGACGATAACCTTCGGTCGATGAATCTTGAGCAACGCGGTTGCGTCTATCACGAACCTCGCGATTGGGCATCAGTCAAAGGCTTGCACTGTATTTCGTTCTGCAACGGCGAGTAGGTGTACGTCGTCCGCGCTCCCAGCGGGTTCTCGTAAGATTCCAGGCGCCCCACCGCGTCGTACGTGTAGCTGAACCGGTTGCCTTCCGGGTCCGCATACGCCGCCAGCCGCCCCTGCTCGTCGTAACTCAGTTCATGCACGCACAGTTCCGGCGTCACGTACTGCGTCAGCTGACCCTGCGCATCGACCGTGAACTGGCTCTCCCGGCCCGCCGCGTCCGTCACACGCGACAGGTAACCCGCCCCGTCATAGCTGAGCGTCGTCCGCCGCCCGAACGGGTCCAGCACCGATCTCAACCGCTCCTGACCGCTGAGGTTCGCGAAACTCAGCGTCCAGGTGTCCCCCGACACCGACACGATCCGCTCCAGGCGGCCCGCGGTGTCGTAGTGCAGTTGCGTGTGGTCCGCCAACCGTTCGATCCAGCCGGCCGCGACTTTCTGCAGCGTGCTGCCGACGCCCGCCGGGCTCTGGTAGTAGCCCGTGGCGTGCCTCCTGTTCTTACGCACTGCCTGCCGATCCGAATTCCCGGCTTCGCCTGCCATTCCGACAGTCCCCGACCTCGCTCGAACGTCCGGCTTCCCTCCCGTTTCTTCCGCCGCTATCCTGTAAGCAATTACCGGGCCGAACAGTATTGGGACGGGAGTGAATGGCACTGTTTTCCGCTCGTCATTCATCAACTATGCGCCGCGCTCTCGCCCTGCTGAACCCGAACTCGCAGAATTGCCTAAATGCCCGCACCTCGTCGACAGCAACCTGCTCTTGCAAACGACCGTCAATGTCCATTACCGGCAGACAGACCTCCAGGCCTTCCGGAAGTCGCTTCCAATACGTTGCGTCCCATGGCGCGACATGTCGCGCTTGTTCACGACTCAATGCACCGATTCGTCTCGACCGAAGACGCTCTAGGAATCTGACCGCACGTTGAAGCGTTGTGATGGACCTCGCAGATAGCGTCACGTATTCATGTCCCTCCAGCTCATCGTACTCGTCACGAAAAAACTGCTGCCAGTCGGGCTGAGCTGCCTCTTCCCACGTCGAGCCTCCTTTCATCGTAAGTCCATAGAACCAGTCTTTCGTCTCGTCTCCCCACGATCTGATGAAGTTCGACTTGCTGGTGATCCGTTGAGATACGAGCGGGGTACGCCCAACGGAGCGTATCTCGAATTCGTCCAAGAAAATCAGCCCATCGGCGAGCGCCGCTTCGACAAGCTCAAGTATTCGGTCTGCCGTGATCGGACGCGGCACGTAATTGAATCGCGCTGCAACAACAGGTGGTCGATCACAGATCTGCCGAATGCTTGGCAAGAAAAGTGCGGCAAGATCGAGCACCCAAAACAAGTCTGGTTTCATAATACCACTCTTCAGCCAAATTCGGAGATATCGAGCGGTCCGCTATCGGGCGCACTTGCATCGCTCTACCATCTGCGGACCCCCTGGGCCGTTTACGCAGCACTTGCCGCAGAAAATACTACTGTAGCAGTGCTGTCCTTTGCTCCTCTTGCAGGCGACGTGCGACACAATTCCACCGAGGCCTTCAGTTTCAATGGGGAATCCGTCCTCATCCAGATACTCCGTGTTTGCAGGTTTGCAGCTTGGGTCAGCGTTGCAGACGGCGCAAGCCTGCTTTGTGGATTGAAACGAGCCGACTGGGCAGACAGGAACGCTTGGTCCGAATTTATTCCGGCACATCTCCGTGTCGTCCGTCTCCTCAATTGTCACGTTGGTTTGCGTCGTGGGAAACGGTATTATCGTAACGATGATGGAGATAGTCTGGACCACCCCCTGAGCCGGCGTAACGGCTGTGCCGGTGCATGGACTCGTCTTCACGAGGCCTACGCCGCCCAAGCTAGTCCAGCACTTTGTTGTGGTAACGACTTTCTTCTTTAGAGCAGAGGAGACAACCGACCAACCTCGATAACTTGGCCACCAATCATTGGCGCGCGCTTGACAGCAGCTTGCCGCGTTGAGCCCGGGACAATTAGTGGTCTCGTGCCAGGTCGCCCCGGCACCGGGTCTGGTAAACTCGCAATCAGCCACGAAGGATTCGGTAGAGGTTGTTGCGCAAGTAGCCTCACCACCCGGGGGTATTGTCATTCTGGCGTTTCCACTTGGATCAACGGATGAGAAAAGTAAGTAGTTTGCGTAAAGGTTCTGGCCATCGACATATCCGATCGGGTCTCTGGAGCAGAGAAATAAAGGGGTCAGGAGTAGATTTGCCACCGGATAGAACAGCGGATCTTGCGACGTCCACCGCCCCGTCACAGGTTCGTAGGCTCGTGCCCGAATGTAGAACGTCCCGGTTACATCGTCCCAGTAGTATCCCCATCGCCCAACCCACTGGAATGGATTGACCGTTGAACCACTTACGCTGACTTCGTTCCCCCACGCATCGTAGACGTACGTATCCGTCGAATTTCCATCCCCATTCGTCAGTGCCCGCGTCGAGCCCAGGGCATCGTACTGGTAGTAGCTCGGCGTCCAGACCACCCCCCCGTCCTTTCGATACTGGCTGATCAGGTTTCCGTAACTCTGGGGCTCGTTCGTGTACTCAGCTTGAATGGCGTTCTCCGCGTCCGTTTCGGCTAAGTAGTTCTGGCAATCCCATATGAATCTCACGACCCCTTGCGAATCCTCCTTCGCCAGGCGCAGCCTGTCAAAACGGTAGGTGTTCGTGACGACAGTGCCATCGGGAAGGAGCACGCGGGTCTGGCGGTTCTGGTCGTCCCAGGTATTCGTCGTGCGCTGCGCGGTCGGCTGCTCGACAACCTGCAGGTTTCCCGCCAAATCGTACGTGTAGGTCGTCACGCCCGAGGCGTCTTGGCTGGTGGTCAGTTGGTTCGCCAGATCGTAGGCGTACGTCGTCAGCGCTCCCGGCGCCTCCTTAACGATCCGATTGCCCAGCGGATCGTAGGTGTACGTGGTATCGTAGCCAGACCCACCGCTACGTTGTTCCCGCGTCAGTTGATCGGTGGCGTCGTAGGTCCATGTGACGCTATCGCCGCTGGATTCGACCATCCCGACGGGAGTTCCCATTGCGTCGTGCTCGTAGGTCAAGCCGAGGATCACGCTGTCGTCCGCCTTCAGATTGCAGAGTTGTGCCACCCGTGAGGCGCCGTCATAAGTGTAGCTGGCCCGCGTGCCGTTGGCTAGTTCGGTCAGCGTCCGCCGGCCGGCTGCGTCGTAGCTGAACGTCGTGCGGTCGCCTTGCGGGTTCACCAGGTGAGCGATTTGACCGCGCGGGCCGTAGGCGTAGCTGAAAACACCGCCGTTCGGCGCGGTCATCGTCGCCCGCTGGCCGAGGGCGTCATAGGTGTACGTGATCGCATTGCCCGCCGGATCGACGGCGGTCAAGCGGCGGCCCAGCAAATCGTACGTGAACGTCGAGCGGCCCGTGCCGTCGACTGCGACGGTGCGGTTAACGATTGCATCGTACCCGAACGTGACCGGCGGATCGTTGGTGGACATGCGACTCGTGAGCCGATTGGCTGCGTCGTATTGGAATGTGGCCTGAACGGCACGAGCATCCAAAATGGACGTTTGCCGGCCAGCCGCATCGTAGGCAAAGGTCGTGGCGCGGCCCAAGGCGTCAAGGTGCTGTGCAATCCGCCCCGCCGCGTCGTGCGTGTACGTGTTGCGCCCGCCGTTGGCGTCCAGGATCCCAATCCGCCGGCCCGCCGCATCGAATACCGCAGTCGTGCGATGCCCCAAGGCGTTGACCTCGGCGATGGCCGTTCCAACGGCGTCGTACACGGTCGTGGATAAATGCCCGTTGGCGTCCGTGCGAGCCACGCGCAACCCCGCCGCGTCGTAGCTGAAAGTCGCGCGATCCCCCAGCGGATTCACCGTGGCGATCAACCTGCCCGCGGCATCGTAAACGCTCGTGGTGCGGTGCCCCAGCGGATCGGTTTGGGCGACCGGACGATTTGCAGCGTCGTAGGCGAACGTTGTGCGGAAGCCCAGGGGATCAAGGGCGGCCGCGGCGCGACCCGCGGCGTCGTGGACGGTCGTCGCTACATACCCCAGCGCGTTGCTCACCGCGACTTGCCGGCCGGCCGCGTCGTAGGCCAGGGTGGTCCGATTGCCCAGGGCGTCGACCGTCGCCTGCGTGCGTCCCGCGGCGTCGTACACCGTCGTCGCGACCGCGCCGCGAGCGTCGATCGTCTCGCTCCGTCGCCCGGCCGCGTCGTAGGCGAACGTGGTTGCGTCTCCCAAGGCGTTGACGGACGCGATGGCTCGTCCCGCGGCGTCGTAGGTCGTCGTGTTTCGCTGGCCCAGGGGATCGACGCTGGCGATCGGGCGATCGGCGCCGTCAAAGACGTTGGTCGTGGTGTTGCCCAGCGGATCGATCGAGGCGACCGGCCTGTCGGCAACATCGTAGGTCGTGGTACGGGTCTGGCCCAAGGGATTCACCGCGGCGACGGAACGTCCGGCGGCGTCGTACACGGTCGTGTGCCGGCGGCCCAACGCGTCCAGCGACGCGGCGGTCCGGCCCGCGGCGTCGTAGATCGTCGTCGTCCGGTAGCCCAGCGGGTCGACGCTCGCCACCGCGCGGTTCGCCTCGTCGTAGACGGTCGTGGTCCGCTCTCCCAGCGGGTTCACCTGCGCCACGGCATTGCCCAACGCATCGTAGACCGTCGTGCTGCAGTGGCCCAGCGGATCGACCACCTCGACCACGCGGCCGGCAACATCGTAGATCGTCGTGCTCCGCTCGCCCAGCGGGTTCACCTGGGCCACCGCGCGTCCCACTTCGTCGTACACCGTCGTCCATAGGTTCCCCAGCGCGTCGATGGCAGCGATCGGCCGGCCCACGGGGTCGTAGATCGTGCTGACGCGCGCCCCGAGCGGATCGACCGTGGCTGCCGGTCGCCCCGCCGGATCGTACACGGTCGTCGTCCGCTGACCCAACGGGTTCACTGCGGCCACACGTCTGCCGTCCGCATCGTACACGTTCTCGCTGCGTTCGCCCAGCGGGTTCTCGCTGGCTTCCGGTTCGCACGACGGACCGTACTCCGTCGTCCACTGGTTCCCCAGCGGGTCGATCGAGGCTACGCGGCGACCGGCCGCATCGTACACGGTCGTGCTGCGGTGCCCCAGCGGATTAACCTGCGTAATGGGCCGGTTGTCCGCATCGTAGACCGCCGTCCACACGCTGCCCACGGGACTGGTCACCGTCTCCCGGCGACCGACCAAGTCGTAGGCATAGCTGGTGCGGTTCGCCAGCGGATCGATCTGGGCGGTGAGGCGGCCGAGCGGGTCGTACTCCAGCGTGACGCGGGCGCCCAGTGGATTGACCGTCTCCGTTTGGTTGCCCAGCGCGTCGTAGGCGTAGGTCGTCCGGTGGCCCAACGGGTCCACCTGGGCTTCCACCCGGCCCGCCGCGTCGTATTGCGTCTGCCATCGCGATCCCAACGCGTCCTGCCGCTCCACCGGCCGGCCATTCAAGTCGTAGGTGATCGTCTGCCGCGCGCCCAGCGGATGCTCGATCCCCGTGATCCGGTTCATCCCGTCCACCGTCCACGTCGTCCGCTGGCCCAGCGCGTTCTCCGTCGCCACCCGCTGGCCCGCCACGTTGTACAGGTACGTCGTCTGCTGGCCCAGCGGGTTCACCCGCGCCGCCTGGTTCGGCCCCTCGTACACGAACGTCGTCCGCATCCCCGACGGCCGCGTCACCGCGGTGAGTTGGTTGTGTGCGTTGTACGTGTAGCTCGTCAGGCCCCCGTCAGGCCGTCAGGCCCCTGCCGCGCGATCCGCTGACCGGCCGCATTCCACACCAGGGTGATCCGGTGGTCCAAGGCGTCCACCTGCGACTGCAGACGACCCTCCGCGTCGTACTGGAAAGTCCCCTGGGCCCCCGACGGCGCAACCACGCCCGCCGTCCGCGTCCGACCGTGACTGGCCGGCTCGTACAGAATCGTCAGCCGCTGACCGGCGGGGTCTTCCACGCTCGCCACCCGACGGCCGGACCACGAGTAACTCGTCCGCCGGCCCAACGCATCCTCCGCCGACAACAGTTGCCCGCCCGCAGAGAACGTCAACGTCGTCCGCCTCCCCAAGGCATCCTGAATCTCCGTCTGTGTCCCCGACACGTATGCATATGTCGTCCGCGCCCCCAGCGGGTTCTCGTACGATTGCAGTCGCCCCGGCACGTCGTACGTGTAGCTGAACCGGCTCCCTTCCGGGTCCACGTACGCCCCCAGCCGACCCTGCGCGTTGTACTCCAACCCATGCACGCACAACTCCGGCGTCACGTATTGCGTCAGCCGACCCTGGGCATCGACCGTGAACTGGCTCTCCCGGCCCGCCGCGTCCGTCACACGCGACAGGTAACCCGCCCCGTCATAGCTCAGCGTCGTCCGCCGCCCGAACGGGTCCAGCACCGACGACAACCGCTGCTGACCGCCCAGATCCACAAAGCTCAGCGTCCAGATGTCCCCCGACACCGAGATCAGCCGATCCAGCCTGCCCGACGTGTCGTAGTGCAGTTGCGTCTGGTCCGGCAACCGCTCAATCCAACCGTCCGCCACCTTCTGCAACGTGCTGCCGGCGCCCGCCGGGCTCTGGTAGTAACCCGTCACCGGATCTTTGTTCGAAAAGCACAGCACCGTTCCGCTCGGCTTGAACCACTCCACCGCCGATTCGTTCAGCTTCTCCACTTCCCCCGTCAGATCGCTGTCGAATCCCGCTCCGAACGCCGGATGGCCCGGCGACAGCGAGTTGTACGTCAGCCCGGGAATCGCGTCGAACGAGCCGCCCTGCGGCGGCCCCAGCCGCAGCATCAGGTCCCCTTTGCTCGGCGCCGGGTTCGTCAACGCCGGACCCGCCACCGCGTACCGCGCCAGGCTGTTGCCGGCAGCCGGGCCGGCGGAGCCGACACCGAGTTGGATCAACAGATCCACTGTTGGCAAGCGATGGACGTGACCGTGCATGTCTGCCACAGCGGGCCCTTGGACGATAACCTTCGGTACCTTCGGTCGATGAATCTTGAGCAGCGCGGTTGCGTGTATCACGAAGCTCGGGATTGGGCGTCCGTTAAAGGCCTGCAAGTCGCTTCCGCTCGGAATTGACAACGGTGCGCGAGATTATTTTCCGCCTCGGAGCAACTCCGGCATGGTCAAAACTGGTCATAATAGAGGAGCTTCATCCAACCAGTAGTCCAACCGCTACATCGTTCGAAAGGAACGTACAATTCAATTTGAAATGGCACGTTAGTATTCTCACCTGTTGAGACGACGCTGCCATTGATCTCAATTCGACAAGCGTTTGCTCTCCGTACTGCGGTAGGGAAAACGAAGAGCACGGATTGTTTAGATGGCAAAAACTCACCAACATTGTTATTGTCCATGTCAACCGAGTAGCGATCTTTACCATGCAGTTCCTTCAGATTCGACTGCTCGCGTTCTTGACCGTGAACAACCATGAGACTACTGATCTCAATGGCGTCGCCCGAAGCTCCCTTGACTTCGATAACAAGATAAAGTGGAAATGGCGCGCGGTCGGTGCCCACGTAGAATACGAATGGAACTCCCCTTCCATGCAGATCGCCGATCCCAATATATGCCCTCGCGGTTACGACACCATTCACATCGGGCAAGACAACATTCGTATCCATACTCATTCTGTGATCGGACACCGAAGAATAGAAGATTCCCAACGTAGACAACCAGCAGAGCGCTAACAAAGAGCCGGCCAACAAGACCACCCTGCGAAGACGCGAATGTGGTGTGGAGCGAACGGAATTCACAGTGCCCCGTCTCTGGACCCGCAGTTTTCAAATAGGGTAATCGCAACCGAACCTTGTTGAGCCTGGTGAATGGTCTCACGCTACGATCATTTTGCACCTAATGGCTTAGTCAATATCCCGCGGCAAGGTGATTGTGTTGCAGCAAGGGTTTCCGTTTTTCGGTTCGTCTTGAGCCCAATGGGGCCGGACCTCGTAATACTGTTGCATGTTGGGGCCGACGCAATTTGCCTTAATACGCCCCCACACCATTCCAGACACCCAGCATCCATCGAGCCGTGCCGCAACCTCAACCGGATGGACGTCGTGCGCCACATGACCTATGCCGACTATGGCGTCTGTAATGCCTGGCGCAACGCTGTCGATTGTCCCATGGCTGGGCGGCTCACGCATCAATTTGCCAGCCGCATCGTATATGCATTGGTTTGAATGACCTGACACTGGCTTCGATCTCATCGAAAAGACGGCACCTGGGTGATAGCGACCTTCGTGATAACCCACCCGGCGAGGCGGATCGAATCCTGGTTCATCCGTCTTACTGATCGTGGCAACCAGATTACCGTTGGCGTCCTCGACTCGGGTAACGCAGATCCTTGCAGGGCACTTCGGAATTTGGAGCTTCTCCCACCAATTCTCCCGCTCCCGCTCCCGCTCCACCCAATGGTCAAAAACGCTTTGCCTTCCGGCGTCAGTCGTCGCCGCCCAATGAACGCAAGTATCCACGCACTGCTGGTAGTCTAAGGTTATAACGCCAAATGGTGTGTCGTATGTACCTTGATGATATTGGCATATGCCCTGACATAAATGTTGTCTTGCGTCCGGAATTGTATAGTTGCCGCTAGGGTCAGAGAGGTTCACTGGATTGTTATAGACGTAGCAGTACAAGTTTGCCCCGTCCGCGTAGCCCAATGGATCCCGTGAATGCCATCGTCCAGTTTCCTCCTGATAACTTCGAGCGCGAACATAAACCTCACGTGTCCGAGGATTGGTATAACAACCGAGTGCTCCTGTAAATCCGAACGGGTTGTCGGTCGAGCCGGACTGGGCGACGATATCGCCGAAGGCCGTGTATGTCGCTGCGTGAAGTACGGCTTCGGTCTCGTCTGTTAACTGCCTAGTTGAATGCAGGCCATCGTAGTGGTAGTAGTTAGTTTGGCTTTCGCGGTGCCGCGAAACAAGCGGACCATATCGGCCTGGTTCGTTTGTGTAAACCGCCAAATCAGTACCAGCTTCATCGCTCTCACCTAGGTAGGTGTCGTTCTCTGCGTCCCAGATGTGGTTCGTTACGGACATATCGGTTTCCGTGCGCACCCGGCGCTTGTCCGCGTTACTGGCAATGGTCGCGCACTCGCCGCCGGGCTCTTGTATCAGTGTCATCTGATTCTCGCAGTCCCAGACATACGTCGTCCTCGTCCCGCCCGGTCCCTGTACCATGTGCTGGTTTCCATTCGCGTCGAACGTGTACGTCGTCATACCGCTGGCTTCTCGGCTCGTCTCCAACTGGTTAGCCGCGTCGTACGTGTAGGTCGTCAACGCCCCGTCCTCGTTCTTCACTAGCCGATTGCCCACGGGATCGTACACGAACGTGTGGTGGTACGCGTGGACCCCGGAACGCTGTTCACTGGTCAACTGGTACGTCGCGTCGTAGGTCCAGGTCACACGGTCGCCACTGGCCTCCAGGACGCTAGTGCGATTCCCCACGTCGTCGTGTCCGTAGTCGAAGCCGGAAATCAGGGATCCGTCGGATTCGACATTAAACAGGGACGTCAACCTGCCCGCGGCGTCGTAGGTCAACGAAGCACGGGTGCCGTTCGCCAAGTCCTTCCGCGTACGGTGCCCCGCGGCGTCGCAGGCGAATGTCGTGCGATCGCTTTGAGGATTGACTAAGTGGTCGATCCGGCCCGCCGGGCCATAGCCGTAGGTAAACCGACCTCCGTCTAGCTGCAGCATCGACCCTCGTTGTCCGAGTCCGTCATAGCCGTACGTCACCCGTTCGCCGCCTGGATAGCTTACCGATTCCATCCGATCAACGGTGTCATAGGTATAAGTGCATAACCCGGTCGAGTCGCCGCGCAGCGTTCGATTGCTGGTCGCGTCATAGGCAATCGTGACTCGCGAGCCATCGGGATATAGACGGCCCGTCTGCCGATCCAGCGCGTCGAATGTGTACGTCGTCCGATTGCCGCGCGCATCGATCCGCAGGTTCTGTCGTCCCGCGGCGTCGTAGCCGCTCGTAGTGATCCGGCCCAAGGGATCGATCTGCTCCGTTTGTCTGCCCGCCGCATCGTAGGCGAAGCTGTGGCGATGCCCTCGTGGATGCGCGAGGGCAATCGTCTGGCCCGCAACGTCGTACACGTTCGTGGTCCGATAGCCCAATGCGTTGACCTCAGCGGACCTTCGCCCCACTTCGTCGTAGACGTTTGTGGAGATATTGCCGTTTGCGTCCGTCGCGGCAATCTGCCGTCCGGCCGCGTCGTAGCTCAGCGTGGTGCGGTAGCCCAGGGCGTCGACCATCGCGATGGTCTGCCCAGCCGCATCGTGGACGGTCGTCGTTCGATGGCCCAGGGGATTGATCTGGGCGATCTGCCGCCCCGCAGCGTCATAGCTGAAGCTGGTTCGATAACCGAGCGGATCGACACCCGCGGCCATTCGACCCGCCGGGTCGTACACCATCGTCGAAGTATAGCTCAGCGCATTGGTCGCGGACACCTGCCGGCCCGCCGCGTCGTAGCCTAGCGTGGTCCGATTCCCCAGAGGGTCGACGGTGGCCTGCCTCCGACCGGCTTGATTGTAGACCGTGGTCGTGACGCCCCCACGGGCGTTCATCACGGCCGTCGAGCGTCCGGCGGCGTCGCGCGTGTAGGTTGTGCGCTGCCCCAAGGCGTCGATTGTGGCTGCCGTGCGGGCTGCGACGTCGAGGACCGTTGTCGTTCGCTGGCCCAAGGCATCGATCATGGCCATCCGACGGTTGGCGTCGTCGTAGACGGCAGTCGTCCGGTTGCCAAGCGGGTCGATCGCGGCGATGTTCCGGCCCGCGGCATCGTAGACTGTAGTGGCCCGATAGCCCAGCGGATTCACGACAGCAACGGCGCGGCTGGCCTCGTCGAACACCGTAGTCTGCCGATTACCCAAGGCATCGATTACTGCCGTCGGACGCCCTGCCTCATCGTAGATCGTCGTCGTCCGGTAGCCCAGCGGGTCGACGCTCGCCACCGGGCGGTTCGCCTCGTCGTAGATGGTCGTGGTCCGCTCTCCCAGCGGGTTCACCTGGGCCACGACATTGTCCAACGCATCGTAGACCGTCGTACTGCAGTGGCCCAGCGGATCGACCACCTCGACCACGCGGCCGGCAACATCGTACACGGTCGTCGTCCGGTTGCCGAGCGGATCGAGCCGGGCGACGGGCCGGCCGGCTTCGTCGTACACCATCGTCCATAGGTTCCCGAGCGCGTCTGCGGCAGCGACCGGTCGGCCCACGGGGTCGTAGATCGTGCTGACGCGCGCCCCGAGCGGATCGACCGTGGCCGCCAGACGCCCCGCCGGATCGTACA